>Ga0070728_10002640_pt1 | contig 21772 bp, 16 predicted proteins | sample tdDd471_FD_66723 | JGI IMG/M metagenome (GOLD analysis project Ga0070728, IMG submission 66723) | Marine sediment microbial communities from the Atlantic coast under amendment with organic carbon and nitrate - tdDd47.1 | ecosystem: Environmental > Aquatic > Marine > Coastal > Sediment | place... | reverse complement strand
GGAGGTACTGTACAAAAACAGCTAGCCCATCGAATTGCCATTGCCCTGCCACTGGTCATTGCCTTTGTGGTTAACTTCGGTGTTGCTCCCTTGCTCTTTGTCCAGGTACTCTATGGCCAGTTTCTGTACACGAGTTCGGTTCTTATGGGGGCGTTCTGGATACTGATTGTGCCGGTGTTGATTGTTGCCTATTACGGGGCATATCTGTATGATTTTCGTTTTGCCCGGCTCGGCTCAGCTGGCCCAATTGTGGCTGCGGTGGTCTTTTTTCTGCTGGTAGTGATCGGCTTTTTCTTTTCAAATAATATGCTCTTGATGGCTACGCCGGAACAGTTTGGTGAATATTTTTCTCACCAAAGCGGTACCTTGCTATCCTTTGGACAGCCCAGCTTCTGGCCACGCTTCCTGCATATGCTATTCGGTGCTCTTGCTGTCGGCGGTCTTTTTGTTGCCTTGCTCGGACGTTTTAGGAAATCAATTAAGCCGGATTTAGCAAAACATGCTGAACAGGTGGGCTTGAGTACATTCCTCTTTTTGACCTCCGTGAATGTAATGATTGGTATCTGGTATCTTCTTTCTTTGCCAAAAGAGCTGATGATGCTTTTTATGGGGAATAATGTAGGAGCAACTATTACCTTTTGTGCAGCCCTGCTCCTTGTAGTGGGCGCTCTTGTGGGAGCAGTTAAGAGGAAGTTCTGGCTGACATTTTACCATGCTCTCGGCCTTGTTGTGGTTATGACCTTTCTGCGGAGTTATTTAAGAAGTGCTTATTTGAAGGATGTTTTTACCCTCAATGAACTTGAGGTTGTGCCGCAATATTCACCGATGATTTTTTTCTTTGTTACTCTTGTGGGCGGAATAGTTTGTATTGTCTGGCTGATCAAGAAGACGAAAAATGTTTTTACCATGGAGCTAGAGAGGGAGCGATGATGAGGGTGAAAAGGCTTGTGGCAAAAGAAACTTTTAGTTAAAGAATTCGTGTCGGTTCAAGTAGCTGGGTTGGATTGTCATTTGAAATTGAGTTTAAGAAAATACGCCTTGATGTCCTCAAACTTCAGTCAGCAATTTTCCGACATGGGAAGAGGCTGACTGAAGTTGTCTCGTGATACCCGATGAACAATGGCTGTTTATCCTAATATTCTGGTTGGTAACCACAGGACTATTTGTGGAAAAATCATGCAGATGATAAGCACAGTCAGATTGATAAGGACAAACGGAGTTACAGATCGATAAATATCTGCCATTCCAACCTCTGGCGGAGCAATTCCTTTCAAGTAAAATAAGGCAAAGCCATAGGGAGGAGTCTGCACGGCAATTAAAATATTTAGAATCATTAATACGCCAAACCAGATAGGATCGTAGCCCAAAGATACCGCAATTGGAGTGAAGAGGGGAGCACACATCAACACAATAATGAATTCATCAATGACGAATCCTAAGAGGAGCATTATTACCTGAAACATAATGATGATCATGATTGGCGGTAGATCAAGATTTGCAGCAAAGTCAGAGACCATAGACTGCACCCCCATCAATAGATGGAAATTACTAAAGACCGACGCACCAAAGATTATCCACATTGCCACACTCACCAGCATTGATGTCTGCAGGCCTACGGCGAGGAACATCTTATATTTAAATCGTTTAAAGATTATCGAAAGAAAAACGGCTCCAACAACACCAATTGCTCCGGATTCCGTCGGGGTAGCAATTCCAGAGATAATACTTCCCAGCACTGCCACGATAAGTAACATGGCAAGAAAGCCGTCACGGGCAATAGCAAACTTTTCTCCAAGAGGTCTGTTTTGGTTATCGGTATCTGCAACAGTTATAGGTGCTTTGGCAGGGTTGATCTTGCAGCTTATCATTACATACAAAATCATTAATATCACTGTTAGCAGTGCTGGCATCATGGCACCAATAAATACGCGTCCAATCGAGTTATGAGTTGATGCGGCAAACATGATCATTGGAATACTTGGTGGGATGAGGATACCTAAGCCTCCGCCAGCCATGATGACACCCATGGCGAGATTTTTATCGTACCCCCTGTCCAGCATCGGCCTTAAGGCAATGCTGCCAGAAGTCATAATTCCTGCACCGATGATGCCTACCATCGCTCCAATCATGGAACAGACAATAATTACACTGATAGCCAGGGACCCTTTTATCTTGCCAATTAACAGTTGACTGGTGTCAAACATGGCATCACCAATTCCGGACTTGGTGAAAAACTGACCCATATAAATGTATAAGGGAATAGCCAGAAGGATGAAGCTGAAATAAGTGCTTTCAATTGTCGTTGGAATGATATTAAAGACGGCATCTCCCCAGGTGAGATAGCCAACACCCATAGCAATACCACCTAGAGCCAAGCCAACGGGTGCACCTAATGCAAAGAAAATACATATCCCTAACAGGAGTATGCCGGTAAGCGCTTCAATTCCCATTATTGGCCTCCCTGTTCAAGCAAATCATTGCCGGTTATCAAGTAAATAACATCCACGATCATATCCCTGAAAAGCTGGGCAATAAAAAGAGAGCTGGCAATAATGGTCATAATCCAAAAATGGTGCATTAAAGGAGCCCATTCACTTTGTCTGCGGATACCAAATTTGAGAGCATCTTGTAATTTGTCGAAACTTATGTAAACTATTAATATTAAGAAAAAAATCCCAAGTGTGAAGGAGATGATGTTAAATACTTTCCGTAATGTGGGTGATACCTTTACATACAAGATATCGACAACAATATGGGCTCTTTTTTGGTGTGCATAAGCACCACCCAAAGCGGCAATGTAGCCAAAGAGGAAAAGAGAGAGATCGAAAGCCCAGACGGTTGGTTTATTGAGGAAGTAGCGAGAAAAAACCTCAGAAGCGACTATAAAGGCGAGTATCGGCATCATGTACGATGCCATATGACCTGTCAACATGACGATAAAATCAACTTTTCTACAGAATCCACGTAAAAATGCTAAAAACATAATAACACCTACTGTAGTTATAGAGAATGAGCCCTGACGGGCAAGACCCATTCTCCGAACATTGTGCACTGCTAAAACGGTATTATTTCTAGTTTTTCTTCATTGCATCAATTAACTGTTTGCTGAACTTATCTTCACTGGCATATTCGTCCCATAAAGATTCACCAGCTGTAGCCCAGGCCTTTTTGTCGGCTTCGCTTGGATTTGGACTCCAGAGTAGACCTTTACCTTCCATCTCTGTGACCGCCTCAGATTCCCACTTTTTAGACATTTCGAGCTGTGCTTTAGCGTGGATTACAGTTGCTTCCCAGACTACTTTTTTCAGGTCATCAGAAAGTTTATCCCATGCTTTTTGATTGACGAGAATAGGGAGAACCTGTGCACCTGCAAGTGGTAGGCGATACATGTATTTGGCGACTTCCACATGATTACCATCTCGGTGATCAATCATGTTGCTGCCAATTGATCCATCAATAACACCAGTGGCTAAACTGGTATAAATTTCGCTCCAGGCAAGAGACACAGGTGACGCTTCAAGTTTACGTAAAAATTTGCCATAGGCACCTGGTGCACGGATTTTAAGGCCTTTGAAGTCCTCAATGGAATTGATTTTGTTTTTTGTCAGGATGTAAACTGGAGGCTGAATATAGGGCTCAAGCCACATCAGGCCATGCTCTCCGTAGGCTTCTGTCAAAATAGGAGCCCATCCTTTATCATGAAAGAGGGTATATAACTCATCTGTATCGCTGGTGCCGCCCGGTAAGCCAATTTCAACAACTCCTGCTGGGAGTTCACCTGCATGCATTGATTGGAACGGTGCAATCATAGTAAGGAGACCAGCTTTCGCGGCACTGAGCATTCCGCTCGTTCCAACGCCTTCCCCGGAAAAAAGCACCTGGACCTTTATTTTGCCACCGGACATTTCGCCGATGTTCTTGCCCAGTTCTTCGTAAAGAGCTCCAAAAGCGGTACCGCGACCATACAAATTCCCAAAACGCCAGTTGTGTTCTGCGGCAGCAACGTTCGTTGCTCCAACAGCTAAGCCTAAACCTAGTATAATTGTTGAACTAAGAATCTTGCTTCTCATGTTTTTAAAAATCGTCAACATGTCTTCCCCTCTCGGTTGGTTGGTTTGTAGAATAGCAAACGTTATTTTTGCCCTTTTTGTCCTAGGAAATGATGCTTTTAGAAAACAAACGGACCTGATCCTGCCTGTAATTAGTTATCTTCAGTATGCATTACTCCTGTACATAAGATGACAGAGCAATTACTGCGCCAATAGCGAAATTACTTGTGGATAGTCAGATACTGTAGCTTTGGAAGCAGAAATGAGTCGTGCAGGGAGATAAAAAATGTTTTGTGTCAACCTGGCTGTCAATGAAAGTTGACGTTGTCAGCCAGGGTTGACATGATAATTTAAGAGGAAGTAGAGCAAAGCAGTGAGATACGACTATGATGCAGTATCAAGCTGATATGTGGAGATACAGATGATGACACCAACAGTTGTTCATGTAATTCATAGTTGACAAAGCTGCTTCTTGTCAGAGACAGCTTTGATTGCACAATCACTCGTAGGTCAAGGTTATGCTTGCAGGCTTGAAAAGGATGGTATGTACCTTTAGAGATTCAAGGACGTTCTCTTTTTCAGCCGTTTATGGAGCGCCTGTCGGGAAACGCCAAGCAACTGTGCCGCCTGACTCTGATTGTTTTCTGTAATATGCAAAGCAGTATCAATGGCATATTCAGTAAGTTCTTCAAGCGTTGGGAAATGACCGAAAAGATCCTCTAGTCGATTGCTGGACACAGCTTCATTTGTCTTCAAAGAGATAGAGCCGGCCATTCTCTCTCTAAGGTGAGATTCTTCAATACGGCCATGTGTGCATCTGGCTACAGTATCTGAGAGATAGGCTTTCAGCTCCCTTATGTTACCCCAGAAAGGATGATTCATGAGAAGATTCATCACCTTTGGCCCGATAGCCGGAACATCTTTATTCATTGCAGTTGCAGCATTTGCTACTAAATACTCAACCAGTAAAGGAATATCTTCTTTTCGCTCTCTTAGCGGGGGTAATTTTGCCAGATGAGTGCTGAGTCGATAATACAAATCCATTCTGAATTCGCCATCTCTTCCGGCAAGTTTGCTCAAGTCTTTGTTGGTTGCAGTTATGATACGGGCATGACACTCTTTGGGCTGATCTGAACCAAGGGGGTAGTAGATCTTTTCCTGAAGCAACCTGAGTAGTTTAACCTGGGATGCTTCGCTGAGATCCCCAATTTCATCGAGAAAAACTGTTCCATTGGCTGCTTTTTCGATCATTCCTTTTCGAACAAAATCTGCACCGGTGTAGGCACCTTTGGTATGGCCGAATAAGGTGTCTGAGAGCAAAGTGTCATCGAGTCCGGATATGTCAAGAGCGATAAACTCACCCGGGAGCCCACTTATATCATGTATCGCCTTGGCGATAAGTTCTTTACCAGAACCGGTTTCCCCAAGGAGCAATACCGGAAGCCCACTCGTTGCAACCGATTCGATATATTGAAAAAGCCCGTACATGAGTGGGCTTTGGGTTATGATTGGTTTAAATGCCTGATTTGTTATGGGATTGTCATTAAAAGAGATACCCTTGAGGGACAGCACTTCCTCGCGGAGCAAACTGATTTCCAGGGCATTTCTGAGAGCAGAACTGAACATCTCAAGGTTTATCGGTTTGACAAGATAATCATGAGCCCCAAGTTTCAAACATTCCACTGCTGTCTCAATCTCAGAATCAGCGGTAACGATAATCACAGGAACCTGTGGTCGTTTAATTTTCAGTTCTTTGAGTACTTCCTGCCCGGTCATGTTGGGCATATTCAGGTCTAGAAATACTACCGGCGACTGCATTTCTTCAAGCGTGGACAGCACTTTACGACTGTCACTGAGCGTCGTGATGTTTTCCATGCCCATAGAAGACAGTAAAAGACTGTATGCCTCAAGTTCATCAAATTCATCATCAACCAGAAGTATCTGGCATTTTTGTATTTTTGAGCTAATCATTGGCCATTGTCCGTTATCAATTTATTGAGCTTAATAGTGAATTTCGCCCCAGTACTGGTATTATCTGCGAGTAATTCCCCATTCATTTCTTTTTCGACTATCATTTTTGACATATAGAGACCCAACCCAGTACCTGATGCAGATCCTTTAGTGGTAAAATATGGATTGAATATTCTAGGCATCAACTCTTCAGATATCCCACCACCACTATCACTAATTTCTATAATAACAGTGTGTTCATCCTGCCTGACTGTCACTTTGATGGTTTTAGAAATTAAGGTATCGATGGAGTTGCTTTCATGCTGAAGGATGGCATCTTTCGCGTTGACAAGAATATTGACCAGTACATGAACAAATTCTCCCTGATACCCGAAAACCATGAGGGAAGGTGTGCCAGCCTTGTTGACAACGGTGAGAGTAATATCTGCATGCTTGACCTGCGCTTCCATCAGTTTGACAGCATTAATCACAACCTTGAGGGCATCAACCGGACCTTTTGATTTAGATGGTTTAGAAAAATTCCTGAAATCATCAATAGTCTTTGACATGAAATGAATTTGGCGGTTTGCACCTGAAACCAATTTTTCAACAAAGGATTTACTGAGTTTATTATTATAGTGAGCAGCCTGCAGACTTGAAATATATGTTGAAAGGGTATTAAGAGGTTGTCGCCATTGATGGGCTATAGCCCCGAGCATTTCTCCTGCTGCTGCTAATTTATGTGCCTGAATAAGTTGCATTTCGGCATCAACTCTTTTGGAAATATCCCTGATACTATACAGGGTGAGTTCCTCGTCGTTGAGCTTGAAAATTTTCAAACTGACAGATGTTGGGAACTCCATTCCATTTGATTTGATAAATGACCACCTGAAGCCTTGTTGCTCGCCGTCAAGGGAGTCGGAAATGATTTTTTGTAATTTGTTTGCGCTGAAGGTCCCATCTGGTTGATTAACTGGAGAGAGCTCAAGTATGCTTTTGCCTACCATATTAACCTTGTCAGCCCCAAACAATTCGGTCGCTTTATGATTGCACTCTGAACAATTGGGGCCTTTACAGATCAGAAAAGCATCGTTGGCAACATTGAACAGTGTTTTATAATATGTTTCAACTTCTTTCCTTCTGACGATATTCCATTCTAAATCCTTATTTATGCCAGTGATTTCAAGTTGATGTTGTTCTATGGCTGAGCTGTATCTGTTCTTGTAAAAAAATAGGGAAAGGCCACTTATGCCAACAACAATCAAGGCAACAATGGCTAAAATTCCCAGTATCCTGAGACCCATTTCTGTTGCAAAAATCATCGTCGTTTTGCGGGTAATAGAATAGGCCTCCTCACGTGGAACAGTCACGCACATATACCAGTCGGAGTTGTCAATCAGGCTGAAAGAAAGCACGTGATCCTGCATGTCTTTTGAAAGATAAGTAACTGTTCCAACCTCCATATCTTTGAAATTGTCGAGCCTGTTACCAAGATTTTTCTCGATGTTCTGCAATTTTTCCCGCATGACATAGTCCTTGTTCCGGTGAACAAGAATGGTACCATCCTTTTGCACAATGAATGCATGTCCAGTTTCTCCAACCTTCAGGTTCATGACATTGTCGACAAGGGTATCAAGTATTGTATCTGCGGCCATAACACCAATTGTCCTGCCATTAATAAGCAGTGGCTTTACAAGTGCGATAACAAACTTATTGGTTACAAGGTCTATATAGGGAGTAGTGAAACTGATTGCCCCAACTCTAATTGCTTTTTGGTACCAGGGGCGGAGGCGAGGGTCGTAGTTTTCCGGTATAAGCCAATCCGCGCCGTCAATTAAAAGGCCATCGTTTCTGCCTATATATACGTCGCTAAAATGTCCGGCTTTCATGGCCATTTTTAATGGTTTGAGTGTCTCCTCGTTCTGCCCAAGACCATTTAATGGAACTGAATCGGCGGTAGCTGTCAGAATTTTCATCTGCTGATTGAGCCATATTTCGACGAAGTCAGCTGCTTTCACAGCTATTTCTTCCTGTTTGCCCGCAATGGTATTATTAACGATGTGTTGGGTTATTCGGTGATAAATGGCCACAACAATCAGAATTACTACGGACATTACTGCGACCGTAATAATATATTTTTTATTTCGCAGATCCATTTTCGACATCTCTTTGTAGAACTCTTTCTTGATTCATGCCCCGTTCTGGTCTGAACCATTTTTTATAATGTATTAAGGGTAACCGCTTAATCTAGATAATATCCTAGCAATATTTGATCCAAAAATGGCAGACAGAAGAATTTCTTCTGGTGTGGTTCGCACAAAGTTGCGCTCATGCTATAGAGGGGAATTGAACGAAACCCACGACGAAAATAGGTTATAAGTTTTATCAGTGCTGGAAGGCGCGACCGATTGCCAGGTAATTTATCGGTAAAATCACCTGACAATCGCAAAACGGTGTTCTTTGCTTGACAGTCTATAAAGTATCAGCAAGATATTCGGTGAATCGTTGCCACGACTTCTTGTCGGCATCTTCGCGGTATCGTTTTGAACCGAAAACTGTAAAGGCGTGGGGAGCGCCACTATAGCTGATCATTTCATGCTGGATATGATTTTCTTCAAGCTCGTTGGTTAGGGAGGCAAAATCCTCCATGGTAACCGCCGTATCTGCACTGCCGTGCAGAATCAAAAACGTCCCTTTTGCTGAAGAATAATCTTGTCCCTCTGGTGTTGCTAGACCACCATGAAAGGTGACGAAGCCTTTGAGGTTTGCTCCCGACCGGGCGAATTCAAGCACTGCAGCTCCGCCGAAACAGTAGCCGGCAACCACTGTATCCTCAGTGTTGAGTCCTTGGTCTTTTGCTGCGTACAGGGCACCGTATAACAGTTTACGCATTTTATTTCTGTCTTTATACAGTTCCCCTGTGAGTTGCTTTTTGTCTTCGATCTTTGTCGGGCGTACTCCGGCACCAAATAGATCTGCTGCAAAAACGCTGTATCCGAGGTCGGCAAGCATCTGTGCCCGCTTAACTTCGTATTCTGTGAGGCCATCCCAGTCATGGATAATCAAAACCAATGGTGCTCCTGGTTTTGTTTTAATGAAATAGCCTTCATACGGTTGACTGTCTACCAAATACGTGACCTTTTCCCCGGCAAAGGTGGTTGTACTAAAAAACACTACGAGTAGCAGTGAGAATGAATAGCGCATAATAGATCTCCTTCAATTGTTGTCTGTTGAGTAAAGAAACGGGAGATAACGGGCATAAGAGCAGGCAGGGAAATGCCGCTACATTATTGCATACAAAAATAGGTATGTTGGTCAGGAAATCAATGCTGTCAGGATGGCTCGATGCAAAACCAGTTGGGTGAAAGGGTAATTATTTTTTGCGCCGGTTCCTTTTTTCTCTATACTTTGGTTCGGTCTCCAAAGCCTCAACTTCGGTTAGCATCTGCAGGTATATCGCGTAGCGATCCTTGTCGATTTGCTTCTGGTCGAGAAATTCTATAACCCTGCAGGAAGGTTCTTCACGGTGCTTACAATCTCTATATTTGCAGTCTTTCTCGATTGCTTTTTCAAAGCCGGGGAAATAGGACGAGAGCTGGTGGGCCGAAATATCAACCATTCCGAAATCATTAAAACCAGGAGAGTCGATCAGCTCTCCTCCATTGCTGAGAAGATGGAGTGTAGAGACGGTGGTGGTGTTTCGACCTCGCTTTTTTGTCTCGCTAATCTCACCGGTTGTAAGATGGATTTCGGGGAGGAGAGTGTTGAGAATGGAGCTTTTCCCAACCCCTGTCGGGCCGACAAATACCCCTCTGTTTCCTTCGCTGAAGAAGTCGCTGAGTGTGTCAAGGCCTGTGCCGTTTTCCGCACTGAGGGTGAAAATCTTAACTGATTCTTGATAGACTGATCGGACTTCTGCCTGATATGCATCAAAGCAGGGGAGATCGGATTTATTAATTACCAGCACAGGGCGAAGGTTGCTGGAACGGGCTGATACTATTGCCCGGTCAATAAATCCAGGTGGCGGTAAAGGCTCGCAGGAAACGACAATACAGAGCACATCCAGATTGGCGCCGACGACATGCATTCCACCCCGGGCATCCATTCGGCAGAGTTCTGAGCTACGTTCGAAACGGGTGAGCACATCTTCTTTTATAACGACCTTGTCGCCTACCACATGGCCCGAGTTTCGTTTTACCCGGATCATACTGCGCTCATTATCTTCGAAAAACAAAACATCCACGGCTACGCCGTAATGAGCCACGATGACCCCTTCTTTGTTCTTTATCGTTTTATGCCCTTTTTTCAAAATTCTCCTTCCGTAATTAATGTATTGGATTTATGTCCTGCATTATTTATCTGTCGCCAGTCGCAGGCCGATGAAGAGTAAAATCGAGCCGGTAAAGGTGTCGAAAACCCGATTTACTGTGGGGCGCTGTAGCCAGGTTCTAGCTTTGTTTACCATGGCAGCAAGAAGGCATTGATATACCATGGCGACTGAAAAATGGATACCTGCCACCATCAGGGACTGGAACAGAGCAGGTTCGGCCGGGTTGATAAATTGCGGCAGAAAGGCCATGTAAAAAATCACGGTTTTGGGATTGAGCACGTTTGATAAAAAACCCTCCCGCAGAGATCTGGAAAATAAAAAGATGTCCTGTTCTGATGAAAGCTTTCCTGCAAAAATGTTTTGACGCCCTCGGACGGCGCGCTTCCAACTGCACAAGCCCAGCCATATTAAATAGGCTGCACCGGCAAATTTAAGAGCATTAAAGGCCCAGGCCGTTTGTAACAGGATGATTGAGATCCCGAGTGCCGAAACTGTTGCGTGTATAAATAAGCCGCTGCAGATCCCAAGCGAACTTGTCGCGCCATCAAGCCAGCCGCCCCGGGCACTGTTTCTGATAATCAGCATGGTATCCACTCCAGGACTCAGGGTCAGGAGGGTAACTGCGATGAGGCAGGTGGCAAAGGTTTGAAGGTCCATGGTTATTCCGATTGCTCATTGATAGATTATTAAATCACGGTATTATACAGTTTTTTCTTTAAGAGAGCAGATTATTTATACGTGCAGTCGCGTTTTCGAACAAAACAGGACATATACTGCTTCACACTGCAGAGTCTGATGCCTATACTCTAAGGTTATTATTCATCAATTGAAAAGGAGTAGTCATGTTTTTAGATCTATTACGCACAAGAAGAAGTGTCAGGCAATTTCACGATAAGTCGGTAGAAAAGGAAAAAGTTGAGCTTTTGATCGAGTCTATGCTGCGCTCTCCATCTTCAAGAGGTTTCAACCCCTGGGAGTTTGTGGTGGTTCGAGATCCCCAAACCATTGAGGCTCTCGCAAAATCCAAAACTCATGGCTCCTCGTTTTTAAAAAATGCTCCATTGGCGATTGTGGTGTGTGGAGATCCTGCCAAAAGCGATGTCTGGGTTGAGGATTGTTCAATAGCTTCTCTTGTATTGCACCTGGCTGCAACCGACCTTGGCCTGGGAAGCTGCTGGATACAGCTCCGTCTGCGCCAGCATGATGATCAGACCACATCAGAAGAATACGTCAAAGAGCTGCTGGGACTTGGCGAGAATATGGTGGTTGAGGCGGTGATCGCCATTGGTTATGGCAAAGAGGATAAACCCGGCCACCCTCAGCCTTCATTGCTCTATGACAGGGTGAGCTACGAGAGATATGGTCAAAAGGGTGAGGAGTGAGGTTACAGGTCTGAAGACTAAGGCAGAAAAATTTGATATAGCAATTTCGAGAGGTACTCTATGAGCTCGTATTTTAAGGATCAGGACCCCGAGGAAACCCGTGATTGGATAGACTCTCTTGAGGGAGTGATACAACAGGAGGGTGGTGAAAAAGCGGATTATCTTCTCTGCCGTCTGACGGAAATTGCCAGAGCTCTCGGGGTATCCACATCGCCTGGGCTGCTGACTCCCTACTCCAATACCATTTTGCCGGAACACGAAGAGTCCATTCCAGGTGAATCTCTGATTGCCAGAAATGTTGCCGCTTATGTTCGCTGGAACGCCATGGCTATGGTTGCAAGAGCCAATAAAGATGGCAAGGGACTGGGGGGGCATATCGCTACCTACACCTCAGTTTCGGCTATGTATGAAGTTGGATATAATTGGTTTTTTCGTGGGCCCAATGCGGCCTATGGTGCCGATATGATATACTTTCAGGGGCATAGCTCACCAGGTATTTACGCCCGCGCCTTTGTTGAAGGCCGGCTGGACGAAGAGCATCTGAAAAATTTTCGCCAGGAGGTAGGAGGACATGGTCTTTCCTCCTACCCACACCCTTGGCTCATGCCTGATTTCTGGCAATTTCCCACCGTCTCCATGGGGCTTGGTCCAATGGCGGCAATCTATCAGGCCCGATTTATGAAATATATGGACAGCCGAGACCTCAAAGAGGCTGGCGATAGAAAAGTCTGGGTTTATATGGGAGACGGGGAATCAGATGAACCGGAATCTTTGGGCGCACTCTCCCTTGCAGCCCGTGAAAGCCTCGATAATCTTATTTTTGTAGTCAACTGTAATCTGCAGCGACTTGATGGGCCGGTGCGCGGGAATGGCAAGATCATTCAAGAACTGGAGGGGCGTTTTCGAGGTGCTGGTTGGCATGTCATCAAGTTGATATGGGGCACCGAGTGGGATGTCATTTTACAGCGGGATACAGAAGGGTTGCTGATAAAAAAATTCGGTACGATGGTTGATGGCGATTTTCAGACCATCCGGGCCCGGGGGCCGGAATATCTACGTGAAAAGGTTTTTGGTGATGATCCGCGTCTGATGGCCCTTGTGGAAGATATCAGCGACAGCCAACTCTGGCAGATGACCCGTGGCGGCCATGATCCCCGCAAGGTGTATGCTGCTTATTCTGCGGCCATGCAGTTTAAGGGTAAGCCTACTGTTATCTTGGTAAAAACTATCAAGGGATTCGGTATGGGGCAGGCTGGAGAGTCGGTAATGGTTGCCCATAATGTGAAGAAGATGGACCTTGATTCACTCAAGGCATTTCGTGATAAATTTCATGTGCCTCTAGAAGATGATCAATTGGCCGACCTGCCTTTTATCCGACCGCCTGCAGGCAGCCCCGAAGAGCTGTTTATAAAAGAGCGTCGTGAGGCGCTGGGGGGGCCAGTTCCTTTCAGGGAGACTGTACATCCTGCTCTTCCTGCTCCACCACTTACTGCTTTTAAGGCCCTGCTTAAATCGTCTAAAGACCGGCAGCTCTCAACAACCATGGCATTTGTACGATTGCTTGGAGTACTGGTAAAAGACAAGGCTGTCGGCAAACATATCGTTCCCATTATCCCGGATGAGGCCCGTACTTTCGGTATGGAAGGGCTGTTTCGTCAGTTAGGGATCTATGCACCCACCGGGCAGCTCTATGAGCCGCAGGATTCTGAGACAGTTTCCTGGTATAAGGAAGATCCTAAAGGGCAGATCCTCGAAGAAGGGATTACCGAGGCCGGCGCTATTTCTTCATGGCTTGCTGCAGCCACTGCCCATGCAAACTACGGCGTGCCGATGATCCCGTTTTACACATTCTATTCCATGTTTGGTTTCCAGCGAATAGGTGACCAGTTATGGGCTGCGGGAGATAGCCGGGCCAAAGGTTTTGTCATGGGGGCCACAGCCGGACGTACTACTTTAAACGGTGAAGGCCTGCAGCACCAGGACGGCCAGGCGCTTCTTTTTGCTTCTGTTTTCCCGTCATGTCTGGCCTATGATCCAACGTTCAGTTACGAGGTTGCGGTACTTATCCAGAAGGGTATTGAGCGAATGTTTGCAAACGGCGAGGAGGTTTTTTACTATATAACTCTGCTTAATGAAAACTACCCTCACCCTGAGATGCCCGAAGGAGTGGAAGAAGGCATAAACAGGGGGATGTACCTCTACCAAAAGGGGGCGGCTGAAGGGCCCAGGGTTCAGTTGATGGGCTCCGGTTCTATTTTAAGGGAAGTGATCGCAGCAGCAGACCTGTTAGGTAAAGAATATGGGGTACAGGCAGATGTCTGGTCGATCCTTGGAGTTAATCAGCTGCACCGTGAGGGCATGCTGACAGAAGACTGGAATCGCAATCATCCGGAACAGCCAAAAAAAATAAGTTATGTCGAGGAGCAGCTGGAGGGACACGAAGGACCGGTGGTTATCAGTACCGATTACGTTCAGGCCTACAGTGAGCAGCTGCGTCGCTTTATTCATAGACCACTTAGCATACTCGGTACGGACGGCTATGGCAGGAGCGATTCCCGGGAGGTGTTGCGCAGCTTTTTTAAAGTGGATAAGTATCATGTAGTTATCGCAGCGTTGAAGAGTCTGGCCGATGAGGGCAAGCTGCCTCTGACCACGGTGAGTGATGCAATGAACAAATATGGCATAGATCCGGAAGAGCCCCACGCACTTAATAGATAATCTTCATCCCGATAAACTGGTAATAGATCGGGGTAAGTCCCTAAAAGGAGAGAAGTAGATGACCATCGAGAAAATTATGATTCCCGATTTTGGTGATGTACAGGAAATTACAGTTGTTGAATTGTTTATTGCACCCGGGGATACAGTAGAAGAAGAGGCGTCTCTTATCGCCCTTGAAAGTGAGAAGGCGGTAATGGATATCCCGTCACCTTTTGCAGGGGTTATTAAAGAGGTTCTGGTTAAAGAAGACGATGTGGTGGGTAGCGGCGATGTAATAGCCCTTATTGAAACAGGTGAGGCCGCTGTTGAAAAGGCTGTAGAGACAGCGGAGGATTCAGATTCATCGGAAAAAATCGAGCCGGCAACGAAAGCTACAGTGGAGCCTGATGAAAAGATCGATGCAGCCCAAGAAACCAAAACCGAGGTTGATACAGTAACTGCAGATGAACAAACTTCAGACCAGGTTTTTCATGCCACTCCTTCCGTGCGGGCCTTTGCTAGAGAAAAACAGGTCGATCTGACTAAGGTTTCCGGGACAGGACCTCATGGACGTATCTTGAAAGAGGATGTCCTGGCAGCTTTGCAACAAACAGCAGTTGCCGTCTCAGCTCCCGCAGAAACCGTAACTGCCACAGCTGCTCAGGAACCTGCCTTGGAAGATTTTAGCAAATTCGGGGAAATTGAAGAAGTGGCTCTGGGCCGCATTCAAAAGATCTCCGGGCCCCATCTCCACAGGAGCTGGATTTCCATTCCTCACGTTACCCATTTTGATGAGGCCGATATTACAGAGTTGGAAGCCTTCAGAAAAGAGTTGAATGGTGGCCTGCAAGAAGGAGAGCCATCTTTTAGCCCCCTGGTTTTCATTACCACGGCTGTTACTGCGACCCTTAAGGCTTTTCCCTTATTTAACTGTTCTCTGGTGCCTGGGGGTGCAAAAGTTGTCCTGAAAAAATACTACCATATCGGCATAGCCGTCGATACCCCACAGGGGCTGGTGGTTCCGGTGATAAAGGATGCTGACCAGAAAGGATGCAGGGAAATTGCCTCAGAATTGAAAAGATTGAGCACCAGTGCCAGGTCAGGTAAACTGGCTATCCCCGATATTCAAGGAGCTACCTTTACTATATCGAGCCTTGGTGGTATCGGCGGCACTGGTTTTACTCCCATTGTCAACAGCCCGCAGGTGGCGATTCTTGGTCTGTCGCGGAGTTATATGAAGCCAGTTTGGGATGGAGAGCAGTTTGTGCCACGACTGACCCTGCCATTTTCCGTTTCCTATGATCATCGAATTATCGATGGTGCTGAGGCGGCCAGGTTTTGTAAGGCATTGCGATTGAATATTGAAGATTTAAAACGAACCTTATTATAATTCCGAGATATTGAAGATAAGCCGGGATCTTGTTCAATATTTTTTAGGGGGGCGAAGACCCAAAAGAAAGTTTCTAAGGTATAAGGGAGTTGGATATGAGCGAAATGATAAAATTTGATGTGGTTGTTCTCGGTGGCGGTCCCGGTGGGTACACTGCGGCTTTTCGCGCAGCAGACCTGGGACTCTCAGTCTGCCTGGTTGAGAAACAGGAGCGTCTGGGGGGCGTCTGCCTCAATGTTGGCTGCATCCCATCAAAGACATTACTGCACGCGGCTACGGTCATTGAAGAGGCTGTGGAGATAGCTGAATTTGGTGTTGATTTTGCGCCGCCCAAAATTGATCTTGAAAGGGTCTTGGCAAAAAAGGATGCGGTCATCAATCAATTGACTTCAGGCTTAGACGGACTCTGCAAGGCCAGAAAAATAACCAGATTAACTGGTGCAGGAGTATTTAGAGATGCCAGTATTCTTGTGGTCACAGGGCCTGATGGGGAGCAGGAGGTGCAGTTTAAAGATGTGATCATTGCCACCGGATCCCACCCCTTCATCCTGCCAGATATTCCTGAGGACCCCCGTATATGGGATTCTACCGCCGCCCTGGAGTTGAAGACGGTGCCGAAACGGTTCCTTATTATCGGAGGCGGGATTATCGGCCTGGAGATGGCGCAGATCTACGGCGCTCTTGGCTCTGAGATAACCGTTGTTGAAATGCTTGAACAGATAATTCCTCCAGCGGACAAAGACCTTGTGCAGCCACTTTTTCTGAAGCTTAAAAAGAAATATACCATTCTGACCAAAACAAAAGTTACGGCAATTACCCCTGCTGATAGCGGTATTAAGGTCAGCCTGGAAGGAAAAAATGTTCCGGAAGATGCCGAGTTTGACGCTGTTCTGGTGGCGGTAGGCAGAAAACCCAACAGTGCCGATATGGGATTTGACACAATAGGCTTGAAAGTCGATGAGCGCGGGTTTCTCATGGTCAATGAGCGACAGGAAACCAATGTGCCGCATATTTATGGGATCGGTGACGTAGTTGGAGAACCAATGCTGGCCCATAAGGCCACCCATGAAGGAAAAGTAGCAGCTGAAGTTATTGCCGGCCATAATGCAAGCTTTTCTCCGATGACCATCCCGTCAGTTGCCTATACCAACCCGGAGGTCGCCTGGATGGGGCTCACTGAAAAGGAGGCCAAAGCACAGAAGATTGATTTTTCCAAAGGAAAATTCCCCTGGGGGGCCAGTGGTCGCGCTCTGAGTTCCGGGGCCTCTTCCGGGGTGACCAAGGCCCTCTTTGATAAAAAGAGTGGGCGCATTATTGGGGCGGGGATTTGCGGGCAAAATGCCGGGGAACTGATTCATGAAGCAGTACTGGCCCTGGAGATGGGTGCTAATGCCGAGGACATAAGCTTGACGGTCCATGCCCATCCCACCCTATCGGAAACCTTTGCCTTTGCCGCGGAGATTGTCGATGGCTCGATAACCGATGTTCTCCCTCCGAAAAAAAAATAACTCTTTTAGGGAAGGGAATGAGCCCTGCAAAGGGGGACCGAATAGCGTCTCTTAAGGCTAGGCTACCTTTGACGGGTCGCTCGAAATGAGCGACCCTCTTTTCTTTCCAACTTTTTGACATGAATCTGACGGACGAACAGCTGCGTATTATCAATCACTCCGGTGGACATGCACGGGTCAGTGCTGTTGCCGGCTCGGGCAAGACCACCACTATGGTCGCCAGGGTCGGAAGATTGCTGCAGCAGAGCACAAGCGCAAACCTGATCATGGTCTTGATGTTCAACAAATCAGCAAGAGACTCCTTTGCTCAATCGATGCAGACCCGGCTCTCTTCAGCTGGTCAGTTGCCCGATGTACGTACTTTTCATTCTCTTGGAATGCGCCTGGTCCAGAGCTTTACCAAACGGGGTGCTTTACCTGCTTACAGCCTTGTAACAGAGGAGTATGTGCAGGAAAAACTCGCCAGGCAGGTGGCAAATGAAATGTACCGCCTGGAGCAGAAAAACGATGGTTGGCTGGCAGGGGATGAAGTTGAAGAGTTTCTTGCCTTTATCGATCGGGTAAAATCAACAGTTACTGGAGCCGCCGAAGTTTTTAAAAAGCTCAAGCTTTCGTCCAGGTACTCCTATTTCATCAAGGCCTATGAACTCTTTGAAAAGGTAAGAAAGCAGCGGAAGATGCGCTTCTACGCCGATCTCATCCATGAACCATTGATGGCGATGCGTGCTGATAGCGAACTTGCCGCTTGGGTGACTGACCGGGTTGAACATATCATTGTTGATGAGTATCAGGATATTAACGAGGCCCAGCAGCAATTGTTGAAAATCCTTGCCGGTAGCAGGGCCAAGGTGATGGTCGTCGGAGATGTGGATCAGTGCATCTATGAATGGCGGGGCGCCCGACCGGAATATATTACCACCAGGTTTCAGATCGATTTTCCGAAGCCGGAAAATTATCAACTCTCCTATACCTTTCGCTATGGCCATCAACTCTCACTTGCCGCCAATCATCTTATTGCGGGCAATATCAGGCGAGACCAGAAACTCTGCATCTCTCATGAAAGTAACGAAAAAACCGTTATTACCTGTTTAGAAGAGCAGAAAAAACACCCGGCGCTTTCTATTCTTGCTGAGTGGCAGGGACAGGGGCGTTCTCTTCAGGAGGCGGTGGTACTGGTCAGACTCTTTGCTCAGAGTGTGCCGGTGGAGTTGACCCTTCTTGAGGCAGGGATTCCCTACCGGCTTGAGGGAAATGCGCAGGTCTTTGATTGTCCGGAGGTCCTGGCGCTTACCGGTTATTTAAAACTCGTCCTGGGCACTCTAGTCGATGATGATCAACAAAGCAGAGAGCAGGTGATTTCCGCCATGCTCTCTCAACCACATCTGGGCATTAAACGAGAAGAGATGGCACTGTTAGTTAAAAGCATTGCCGAAACCCCTCATTCCGCGGTTGAATTATTACGCGATTGGAGCGGTTCGGATTTGCCCCCCTTTTTACAAAAGAGATTGGAAGTAACAGCTGGCAACTGGCGCTGGCTTGCCGACTGTTCGTCAGTCGGCCCAACTAATATCTTACTGAAACGGATTGTAGAAAAACTCAAATTGTATGATTTTTACCACAATTTCTCCGCAAGGTCAGCCACCGCAGAAAATCGGGTAAAAACATGTCAGGCCTTTATTGATTTTGCTGCCACTCAAAATCTTTCTGTTGCCCAATTGCTGGAGAAGATAGCAGAGTTTAAAACGGCTGGGGATGAACCGACATCTGAGGCGCTGCTTATCACCTCTGTGCATCGGTCAAAAGGCCTGGAATGGCCCCTGGTCATTTTACCTGGTCTTGAAGAAGGTGCCTTTCCGTTTTATCGGGAAAGAGAAAGTGGTGCGGAAGATCTTGAAGATGAGCGTCGACTTTTTTATGTGGCGATGACCAGAGCTATTGAAAAGGTTGTGTGTATTCATCCGGTAGATGCAGATTTAAAACGTTGTATCGCAAAATGTTGCGGTAAAATTCCCCGAGAAATGGTTCGAGCCAGCCGTTTTCTCTATGAGGCTAATCCGGGATTATCAGTCTGTCTTGGTGAAATGCTTTCACAAAACGATATGGAACGCACAGTAACGGCTGATGATACAACTATAGCAAAACAGTACCTTGATGTAGTTGGCAGAAAAATAAAGCTTGCTGAAGAGGAAAAAAAAGAAAAAAACGTAGAGAAACCTTTCAGCAAAATTCTGGAAATCCATGAGATTGCGGAAGGCCTGCGGGTGTGGCACCAGGCGTTTGGCGCCGGAACAGTGTTGGTGGTACAAGATAGAAAGCAGGGGCGACTCAAGGTTCTGTTTGAGGAACACGGTGAAATGGTCCTTTTGGCCGCGTATGCCAAATTGCGGCCTTTCTGACAGAGACTTCCCTGCACAAGGCGTAGTTATTCTGAAAAAGGGGGCTCCTGGCCTTTTTCTTTACATAATTGTATGTGTGTTTCAACAGCTTTTCGAAAATCTTCCTCAAGATCCGCAAAACTTTGGCCACTATAGCTAAGGTCTTCATCAATGAATAAAACTTTGCCAAAGAGGGAATAGTCTTTGGTGTTTACCTCAATCGTACCGTGGTACCCTTTGTGTGTTACGGTTTTTTGTGCCAACTTTTATCTCCTGTTTCTATAATGTCTTTGTGATTAATTGCTCTGTGCGGGATTAATAATGGGGTGGTGGCGGATCTTCGCTGCCGTTGGGATTGTCTTCGATGCCAGAAACTAAGGCCTCTAAACGGAGAATTTTATTCTCAAACACATTGAGCTGGGTTTGTTGCTCAATTATCACCTCGTTTAAAGCATCAATTGTCCGCTCTTGATATTCAAACTTTTCTTCAAGGATTTGTATCCGGTCATTAATAGTATCCGCAATACTCATCTGTTCTATGGATTGTTTTTCTTTCATAAAAAACAATAGTAAATTGGTCGTGAAAAAACGCAAGATTTTTATCTCTCTGTGGTAAATATCTTAGGCCAAAACAAGCCGTTGTGAAATTTTTCCAAAAGGTGTAATGGGTTATGGTGTTTGTATTTGTTATATAGCCTAGGAGTCTGACTTGATTGTACTCAATTCATTGTTCCCTATTTTTGTCCTTTTGTTGCTCGGGTGGGGGTTAAAAAGACAGGGGCTTACAGATGGCGCTTTTCTCAGAAATGCCGACAGGCTGATCTACTATTTCTTTTTTCCGGTCATGCTCTTTTGGAAAATTGGTGGAGCATCTTTTGAAGAAGGAATAGACTGGAATTTCTGCTTTGCCTCACTTTGCGCACTGCTCAGCATGTTTGCGCTGAGTGCTCTTGTTATTAAGCTGTTTCGGATTTCCACTTTTCAGGCGGGTTCATTTTCCCAAAGTTGTTATCGCTTCAATACGTATATCGGGGTAGCGGTAATTCTCAATAGCCTTGGGACTGATGGTGTAAAATATTTTGGTATTCTCATCGGCTTTGCAATTCCTCTGATTAATGTCTTTGCTGTCACTACACTGATCTGGTTTTCAGGACAGGAAATGGCTTTTGGGAAACGTCTATCCATAGCCGGCAAAGCCTTGGTCTCCAACCCTTTGATACTCGGTTGTTTGGCCGGTATGGGGTATTCCAGCCTCGTTGGCTGGTTTCCTGTATTCATAAATAATTCTCTGAGCCTTATTTCCATGGTCTCTCTGCCTCTTGCCCTTATTTCTATTGGCGGTAGCCTTACTTTTGCAGGAGTTAGAGGAAACGTGGGGCTCTCTTTTCTCGCAGCAAGCCTTAAACTGTTACTTCTGCCTGCTATTGGTTGGCTTTTCTTTTATCTTTTTAATGTCACCGGACTCCCTTTCAAGGTGGGTCTGATTTTCTTTGCCCTTCCGGCATCAACTGCTATTTATGTTCTTTCCTCTCAGATGAACAGTGATACTAACTTAGCCTCGTCGGCCATTGTTCTATCCACTCTGCTCTCTTTTTTTTCCCTTTCGTTCATTTTATTAATTTAATTTTTTCAGATTTGACTTTGGCTAAAATGTTGTGATAGGCTTTTTGTTGAGAACAATTCTTAAAGAGATGCGTATCTAGATACTAAAGGACAACTGATATCTCGATGTTTTTTAGGTGCCAGATAAGTATTTGGTAAAATAAATCACTTAATACTGGTTCTCAGGTGGTAGGTGACATATACTACATGTAGAACTTGGTCTTAAGGGGAATGTGTGGATGTGTAATGGATTTTAGCATAACCCGAAACAGGTAACCAGGAAAGGGGAAGGGGCGTTACTCCAATGTTAGCGTAATCTTTGGTGCCGAACAACGGTTCTGCTTCTCCCGATTTTATTTAGTAAAGGGAAAAATCGGGTCAGTAGAAAAGAATTTCAGACAACATAAAGGAGTATATTATGAGAGGGACATACGAAGCGTTTATACTTGTGAAAGTGAAAGATGGGAAAAAGTATGTTTGTGCCTTGAA
>Ga0070728_10002639_pt1 | contig 21777 bp, 13 predicted proteins | sample tdDd471_FD_66723 | JGI IMG/M metagenome (GOLD analysis project Ga0070728, IMG submission 66723) | Marine sediment microbial communities from the Atlantic coast under amendment with organic carbon and nitrate - tdDd47.1 | ecosystem: Environmental > Aquatic > Marine > Coastal > Sediment | place... | reverse complement strand
ACGTTAAGGGCCTGACCAAGATTGATTATGCAAAGACGCTGTCCGCGGCGCTTATGTATCTGCTGCATATTCAGCAGGATGCCGCCGGGCTGACCTTTTTTGCGGGTAATATCCGGCAAACGATTCCCCCCCGGGCCTCGGCAAAGCTGTTTCAGGACGGTCTCTTTGCCCTGGAGCAGGTGGACGCCGACGGCGAAACCAACTTCGGCGGCGTGTTCAACCACATGGCCCAGATGATGTCCGGCAGAAATCTGGTTGTTATTATTTCGGATCTGCTGGATATGTCGGAGCAGGATCTTCTTTTGATGCAGCAGTTGAAGCAGCGACGCAACGATGTGGCCCTGTTTCATGTGTTGCACCGGGATGAGCTGACCTTTCCCTTTGACAGTCTGACCCGCTTCGAATCCATGGAAGACGAGCGCTTTGCCCTGGCGGAACCCCAGGCCATGCGACACGCCTACATCGAAGCGGTGGAAGCGTTTATCGACAGCACCCGCAAGTCCTGCAACGAAGTGGGTATTGATTACAATCTGGCAATCAGCGACATGGCCTATGACGACGTGCTGGTGCCTTTCCTGCGGCGAAGGATGCGGCGATGAGTAATCTCGGCTTTATGCATCCCCTGCTGGCGGCAGCCGCAGCCATGGTGGTGATTCCGGTTATTATTCACCTGATCCACCGCCGCCGCTCCGTGCCCCATAAATTCGCCGCCATAAAGTTTGTGCTGCTGTCCAACCGCCGCACTGCCCGGGCATTTAAAATCAAGCAACTGCTGCTTTTGCTGATGCGGATGCTGATATTTTTGTTGCTTCCTCTGGCGGTGGCGCGGCTGGTGTTGTTGCCGGAAACAGTGGCAGACACCGGGGTTGACCAGCAGCCCTCCAGCGTGGCCATTATCGTGGATAACAGCTATTCCCTGGGCTATCTCAAAGGTGAACAGACCCTGTTTTCCCGTGGGAAAAAAGAGGCTGAAGCCACTATTCAGCGGCTGCGCAGCGCTGATGATGCTTTTATTATTCCTCTGGTGCCGCCGTCCAATCAGGCCCAGACTCCGCCGGTGCTGTCCTATGACAAGCGGGACATGCTGAAAAGCCTTGACGATATTACATTGTCCCACAGCTGGCGTCCCATGGAGGAAGCTGTGGGCCGGGCCTGGCAGGTGCTTGCCGCAAGCCCCAAAAAACGGCGGCGGCTGATGATCGTGTCCGACTTTGCCGCCAACGGATGGAACAGCGGCAAGGATATCTTTGCCGGGCAGACAGCGCCTCCGTCGGTGGAACTGATCGACCTGCGCCGGGACGAGCCCTGGGATAATCTGACCATGGCGGGCATTGATGCGGTGCGGGATTACGCCGCCGGAACCCGGCATTACCGGATATCGGTGACAGTCCGAAATCATGCGCCCAAATCCGCCCGGCAGGTAAAAGTGCGGTTGGCCCTTGACGGCAACCCAATCACCAACGGCTTTGTGGATATCGCGGCCCAGGGTGAGGAGACAAAGGTTTTTACCGTTAAAATCATCGAACCCGGGGAGCATATTCTGGAAGCCCGGCTGGAGCCGGATCAACTGCCTTTGGATGACCGCAGAACCATGGTGCTGTCAGTGCCTCCGGTGATACGGACATTGCTGGTCAACGGCGCTCCTTCCACTACGTTTTACAAGGATGAGGTGTTTTATCTGCGCAATGCGCTGGACCCTCAGGGCATCGGCATGAGCGGCATTGCTATTGATGATGTTACCCCGGACCGGCTGTTGCGCCCGCGCTTTGACCAGTACGATGTAGTGGTGCTTGCCAATGTCGCCACACTGCCGGATGCGGCGGTGACCGGGCTCAAGGAATTTGTGCGCAAGGGCGGCGGTCTGATTATCACCGCCGGTGACGCCATGCAGATCGACTTTTACAATCAGCGTTTGCTGGAGCTTTTGCCCGGTGAACTGCGTACGCCCAAAGCCCCCGGCGGCGCAGACGCGGGAAACGTCAATCGCGTTACCCTTGGTCTTGGTCCCGTGGATTATGCTCATCCCCTGTTTGACGTGTTCAATGACCAGACCATCAAGGCGTTGTACGGAGCGCGGTTTGACACCTATCTGCCCTTTAACCCGGATGTGAAAAAACGCAAAACCATTTTGCTGCGCTACACCAACGACCAGCCCGCCCTGGTGCAATACGAAGTGGGCGAGGGCAGAGTGCTGCTGCTGACCTCCACCATTGACCGGGACTGGTCGGATTTGTGTATCAGGACCGCGTTTTTGCCCCTGATACAGGTTGCAGTGCATATGCTGGCCAGTTCTTCGCAACTGACATCTCCGCTAGCCCGTTTTGCAGGAACCTCTTTTGAAATTATCCTGCCCGGGGACAGCAAAAAGATCAGACTGCGCGACCCCCGGGAAGAACCGCTGAAGCTGACGGTGACTGCTTCAGAGGACGGCACGAAAACAATTGTGAAAACCGAAACCCTGCAACATACCGGCGTGTATGATCTTGCCACCGGCAAACAGGGGCAGTCCCTGCGTCTGGTGGTGAATCCCGATCCCGCCGAGGGCAATTGTCAGCCCATGGATAAAGACGAAACCCTTGCCTGGTTTGCCACGGACAAGGAATCCGTGGCTCTGTTTGCGGGCAATGAGGGCCTTGTGCGCGAGTTTGCCCTGTATCTTGCATGGGCGATACTGCTGGCCTTTTTCCTTGAAAATTATCTGATACACAGTCTGCTGCATCCTGCCTGGCGTCGTCGCCGCAACGGAGAAGGTGGACAACCCACTGCCAATGAGGACGCGTAACGTTATGGATCGTCACTTTGAACAGGCTATTGCCGCTGTCGCCCGCAAAGCCGGGGCCGTGTTGATGAACCATTACGGTAAACTGGCACCGGAAGATGTATCCATAAAGGGCGGGCTTAGCCGCGATCTGGTGACGGTGGCGGACAAGGCCGCCGAAGCGGTCATTATCGAAGAATTGCAGCGGGAGTTCCCCGGCATCGGTATTCTGACAGAAGAGAGCGGTTCCGTGTCCGAAGGCACTGGTCGTTTTGTTATCGATCCCCTTGACGGCACCACCAATTTCTCGCAGCGCTTGCAGCACTTTGGCGTATCCATCGCCTATGAAGAGCAGGGTGAACCGGTGACCGGCGTTATTTACGCGCCGTATTTCGACGATATGTTTTGCGCCACCAAAGGCAATGGCGCAACACTCAACGGCGAAACGATTCGTGTTACCTCACGGACCGACCCTTCGGAGTTGTTTGTGGCTACGGGCTTTGCCTGTGTCCGGGCAGGATATGAGCAGAACAATGCTTCCAACTTTACCACCATGCTGACCGCCGTGCGGGCGGTGCGGCGGTTGGGTGCGTGTTCTTTGGACATGTGCTATACTGCCTGCGGCATATTTGATGCATACTGGGAGATGTCGCTGTCGCCATGGGATGTGGCGGCAGGGGCGGTTATTGTGCGGGAAGCCGGCGGCATGGTAACGGACCTTAACGGTGGCGATACCTGGCACGATGGCAGCACCATTTTAGCCTCTAACGGTCTGGTGCATGAATTTATGATGAGCACTCTGCCGGTCCATAAGGCCCGGTAGGCTGGAACCCATATGTTTTGGAGGGATTATTATGAGCAATCGCATTACCCATATTTCGTTTGTCCTGCTGATGGCACTGGTCTGTGGCGCTATGTGCTGGGGCTGTTCCGACAGCGATGACAAGGCAGCCGATCCATTGTATCGGTTTACCGGTCCCGACTGGTACAAGCATGTGGTGTTTTACGAAATATGGGTGCGCTCCTTCAACGATTCCAACGGCGATGGTATCGGCGATCTGAAGGGTATTACCCAAAAAATGGACTATATCGCTTCGCTGGGTATTGGCGGCATCTGGCTGACGCCTTTTTATCCCACCCCCTATTTTGACAGCGGTTACGATGTGGCGGATTACCGGACGATCAACCCGGAATACGGCACCATGGACGATTTTATGGAACTGCTGGACGCCGCCCATAAGCGGGGCATCCGTGTGTTTTCCGATCTGGTCATGAACCATACCTCCATTGAACACCCCTGGTTTATCGCCTCCAAAGATCCCAACAGCGATAAGCGGGACTGGTATGTGTGGGCCGATGAGCCGGACATTCCCTGTCAACCCGCCGATCCCCAGTTCGGCGACAGCGGATGGCTGTGGGATGAAGAAGGCCAGGGCTATTTCTTCCATCAGTTCTATCCCCAGCAGCCGGATTTGAACTACCGCAACCCGGAGGTTGCCACGGAAATGCTGGATACCGCCCGCTACTGGCTGGACATGGGCGTGGACGGTTTTCGGGTGGATGCCATCCTGACGCTGTTTGAAGACCTGCCTTCGGTGCCGGAAGACGATTTTATCTGCATCAATCATCCGGAAACCCATGTGTTTCTCAAGCAGTTCAGATCTGTGCTGGATGAATATCCCAATACCGCCATGGTGGCGGAAGCATGGGCCAGCCCCGAGGAAACCGCACTGTATTGCGGCGACGGCAATAATGAATTCCATATGACCTTCAGTCTGAACATGTCGGTGGGCACCCAGATGGCGCTGCTGTACGGTTCTGCCAGTTCCCTTGCGGAGCAGATTGGTCTCAGCCTGGAGCCCATGCCTGCAAATGGTCAGTTCGGGCTGTGGCTTTCCAATCACGATCAGCCCCGGGTTATGGGTTCGGTGGACGATGATCGCCGCCGGGCTGCGGTGGCTGCGGTGATGCTCATGACCCTGCCGGGCACTCCGTATCTGTATTACGGCGATGAAGTGGGCATGACCAACGGCACCGGCGTTATTGTTGACAAGCGGGATGAATCCCGTACGCCCATGGCATGGGACAGCTCCGATGGCATTGGCTTTACCACCGGCGAACCCTGGCTTGCCTTTGCTCCGGGAGCGGAGACCGCCAATGTGGCTTCTCAGGAGAATGACCCTGATTCCCTGCTGAATCTCCACCGGAAGCTCATTGCCCTGCGCAACGACACCGGCGTTTTCGGCACCGGCGATTTTGAGATTCTGCATGGCGAAACCCCGGGGACTGAGATCATTGTATTTGTCCGGGAAAATGAAGATCACCGGATGCTAATCGTACTGAGCTTCTCCGATGCTGATGCGGACCTGCAATTGAATGTGGCTTCCCGGGTAAGCCAGGCCGCAACGCTGCATATGTCTTCAATGGACGTTCCGGCTCTGGATACCGGGAATGCCGGGAACTATTCCCTGCATGTACCGGCATACGGCTATGCGGTCTGGGAGTTGTAAGCTGTTGGGATTGTTGCCTGCGGTCGGTAATGCCGAAAAGGTAAATTGTTTCGGCTTCTTGACTGGTAAGGGCACACCTGATACTAATATACGCTATGGATGTATAAGGGAAACCGGTCAGGAGACGCAAGCATGAGCAAGATCAACTCAGCTGTTACAGCAAATTCAAAGCTTTGGCTGGCCAAGGGGACGGACTTCAGCGCAAAATCATTGAACCCCCAGGAAGGGTTCCTCCTCTCCCGTATCAACAATGGCGTGACGGTTAAAGAGCTGATGAGTGTCAGCCCCTTTGACGAGGTCACAACATCGGTCATTCTTAAAAAACTGATTGATGAACATGTCATTGTCCTCAATGAATCCGAGGGTATGGGACAGGAGGGAGATAGCTCCCCTTTTGAGCCAGAGACAACTGAAGGGGGCGGGGAATTTGCACCGAAAAAAGACGATGGCTGGAACGTCAAGGGTATGATTTTTAACCCTGCGGATTTGGCCGATGCGCCGGGTATCCCTGAAAAAGATAAGAAAATTATCCTGTATCTTAGTGAGAATCTGGACCGGTTAAATTACTATAATCTGCTGAATATATCTCCTGCCGCTACTGCCAAGGATGTAAAGCAGGCCTATTATGTGGCCTCCCGGCGTTTTCATCCGGATGTGTATTTCGGTAAGGATACCGGTTCCTACAAGCCATTGATGGATAAGATCTTCAAACGGGTAAACCAGGCTGTTTCCGTGCTTGGTAATGCCAACAGTCGTCGTGAGTACGATGCCAAGATGGTCAAGCAGGGCCTGCTGAGCCCGGATTCTCTTGGCGGTGCTGTGTATTCCCGTCAGGAAAAGCAGCAGATGGAGAACAAAGAGGCCCAGGAGCGAAGGAAAAAATCGCGCCTGCGAATGAATCCCATGATGAAGCGCATCAAACAGGCCAAAGAGTTCTACCATATGGCTATTGATATGCAGAAACAGGAAAAAATTGTTGATGCATATAATAAAATCCAGCTTGCCCTGAATTATGATCCCAAGAACGATCTGTACCAGGCTCTGATGGAAGACCTCCGGCGTGATGTCAACCGCCGCAAGGCATACAAGCAATTTAAAATTGCCGAGGCCCTGGAAGTTCGGGCCGATGTGGAATATGTCAACATGTTCGAGGAAATCGCCCAGAACAATCCCCGGGAGGCCATGTTCCAGTTCAAGTACGCCAATGTTTGCTACGATATCGAAAGATATCCGGATGCACTGAAATTTGCCGAACGGGCGGTGAAGAGCGAGCCAAAGAACATTGAATATCTCATGTTCTACGGTCAGATGCAGATAAAAAACAAAAAGCGCGGTGACGCGGTTGATACCTTCAAAAAAGTACTGGCCATCAAGCCCAATCACTCCAAGGCAAAAGCGGCCTTAAAGGACGCAAAAAATATTCTGAAGATGGATCTTTTCTGATCAACGGGGCGTGTTTATGAATTATCGTATCGGTTTTCTGTTGTGTCTTTGTCTTGCAGGAATCAGTGTGCTTTCCATGACATTTGCAGGGTGTAACGGCGATGACGGCGAAACGCCCGCAGACGGTGATGCCAACTGGGAATGCACCGATGATGAAGAATGTCCTTTGGGGCATGTGTGTGTGGATCATGCCTGTGTGATTCCCTCGGCTGATGGCGACGATGATCCCGTGGTGGATGCCGATACCGATGAAGCCGACGCGCCCGTTGACGGTGATGACACGGATACCGGTGATACCGTTGATGTGGTTGACAACACCGATACTGATCCCGACCCGGACCCTGATCCTGTGGACACCGTTGACCCGGACCCGGATGGCGATATGCCCGTTGAGCAGGACTCAAATTTTTGCTGGAGCAACAACGACTGCGCCAGCGGCTATGCCTGCGATTCCGCTATTCAGCAATGCATTCAACTGTGTAACCCCTATGCCCCGGTGTGCGAAGAAGGGTTTGCCTGTGAAGTTCCTGAAGATGGCACCCTGAGCGGCAGCTCCATGAAAGGCTGGTGTCGGAGGGATCGTCCCGATGGGGCGGCAGTGGGCGAGCCCTGTCAAAGCGGCGGGTGCCAGACCAACCTTGTGTGTCTGCACAATGATCACTGTGTTCAGGTCTGTGATCCTGCGGCAGGGGAGTCCGGCTGCGGAGAAAATCAGTTGTGCGATTATACCAATGCCCTGGGAGTTGGGCTGTGCGTGGGTTGCGGGATTGGCGTATCCTGTCCCGAGGGCAATATTTGCGAATCCGGTGAGTGTGTCGCAAGTACGTCCTGTGCCTCCTACGAAGACTGCAATACGCCGGACCGTACCTGTATCGCGGGTATGTGCCGTTCCGGCTGCACGGTTACCGATTGCAATCAGGGAAGCTGCAACGAGACCACCGGCTACTGCGAATACGAATGCGTGCCTGCCTGCGAAAACGGCTACTGTTGCAACAACGGACAGTGCGGCGCCTGCTGCGATGAAATCTGCGGACCAGGCTTCGCCTGTACCACCATTGCCGCTGACTGTCAGGATACCTGTCCCTGCTGCGCGCCTATTCGTGACTGCCGGCCCGATCCTTCCATTTGTCCCGAAGGCACGGTATGCGATGCCAATTACGGCTCATGCAATCCCTCCTGTCCGACCCGCTGCCCCTACGGTATGTATTGCAACAGTGAAACCGGATACCGCTGTGAACCCCGGGATGCAGAAGAATGTGATTTGATGGATCAGACCTGCGAAGACAGTTGCTACAAATGCCTGATGGGATTTACCGAAGGTATTTGCATTCCCGACGCCGCCCGCTTCCATTTTGAACAATGCCGCATGACCTGTATCGAAATGGGAGTGGTGACCGACGGTGGATTCGATTACTGCTGTGAAGGTCTTATGGAGTGCAGTGACAGCGATGGCTTTATCTACTGCTGTGATCAGCAGCATTGTGATGAAGGCCGCGACGGTTGTGTGCTGGACGGCAGTGTGGTTGATGGCGACGAGGAAGCGGTATACTGCGACTGGGAACCGGTGGTGGAATACAGCGAGGCTCTGCGTACGGAAATTTATGAAGCCGAGGATGTGATTGACCTCAATGCCTCCACCAGCGGGGCCGGAACCTTTAGCCGGGCCGAAGCTTCCGGTGGTTCGGTGGTATGTCTGGATGGTGGCAGCGGCGATTTTCTCAAGTTCAACATTGCCCTGCCCGAAGGTGGAAAATGGCGGACGCGAGTCACATTTGTGATGGGAAAACGTTACGGTAAAGTGCGGCTCAGCAGTGGTATTTTCACCTTTGATGACATCTTTGACGCTTTTCTTGATCGCTCTGCGGATCAGCTTTCCGAGCCTGTCGTTTTTGGCGAAAAATCACTGACCGCAAGCACACATGTGTTTGAAGCCCGGGTGATTGGCCGCAATCAGGAAGCTGATGGATATAAAATCTGTGTGGACGCTTTTGTGATGGAACTGGTGGAGTAATACCCTGGGTGCCTGGGCTGTTGACACCCTGTGTAATGCATCATACCATACGGGGTGGAGGCTTTTTTTTATGAGACTGTATGACACCTCGACTCCCATCAGAGTGTTGCTTGTCAAATGCTCCGATGTTCGCAGCCACGATGAGCGCGACTGGCCCAAGGCCCCTCCGTTGGGGATTATGTACATCTCCGCCGTTCTTAAACGGGATTGCTCCATTCCCGTGGATACCCGTCTTATCAATGTGGAATTCAATATTGCCAACGATGACCAGTTTGCGTCGCTTCTCAATGAATATAAGCCGCACATCGTTGGATTGTCTGCGGTAACCGCAGAATTCCCTACGGCAAAAAAACTCTCTGAAACGGTAAAATCGTTTGATGAACGCATTGTGGTGCTGCTGGGTGGCCCCCATGCAACGGTGTTTCCCGAGTCACTGAACGATGCGCCGTCCATCGATATTGCGGTGGTGGGAGAAGCCGAAGAAACCGTGGTGGAGCTGGTGGAGTGTCTTCATGCCGGAGGTGAATGCCTGTCCATCGATGGTATCGCCATACGCGATGATCAGGGGGCTGTGCAAAAAACGGCTGCCCGGGCTCCCATCATGGACCTGGACAGTTTGCCCTTTCCCGACTGGGACGGCATTGACCTTAGCCTGTATCACGAATCTGACAATTATGTGGGATTCACGCCGGAAGGCTACCGCTACATGAGTCTGGCAACCTCACGGGGTTGTCCGTACCAGTGTATTTTCTGCCACAATATTTTCGGCAAGCGAACCCGTTTCCGCTCCCCGGAAAATGTGCTGGCGGAAATGCGCATGCTTATGGAAAAGCATGATGTCAACGAATTCATGATTGTGGATGATATTTTCAATCTGGATGCAGACCGCATGATGCGGATTCTGGATCTCATGATTGACACCTATACCATGGATACCCGGCTGACCTTCCCCAATGGCGTCCGGGGTGATCTGTTTACCCGGGAGCAGCTGGACCGTCTCTATCAGGCCGGAACCTATTTTATGGCCTTTGCCATTGAAGTGGGCAGCACCCGGATGCAGGAGCTGATCAACAAGCGTCTTGATGTTACCAAAACCCTTGAGAACATTAAGTACGCCTCGGACCTGGGTATTATTACCTGTACGTTTTTTATGATCGGATTTCCAACGGAAACCAAAGAGGAGATTTTGGAAACCCTGCGGCTGGCCGCCATGCCGCAGATTGATCTGCCCAATATTTTTGTGACCATTCCCCAGTACGGCACCAAACTGCATGAGCTGGCCCAACAGGAGGGCAAGGTGCCGGATACGCTGGATTTCGATGCCTACCAGTATGCGCTCTCCGCCATGAATTGTTCAGCGGTGCCGGATGAGGAATTTGCCGGGCTTCGCAAAATGGCTGCGGAAATTGTCAGCGATCATGCAAAAAGCGAGCAGATCCGAACAAAGATGCAAAAATGGAACCTGACAGTTTCGGCCCCGGATAATCATGATGCTGCAAATCAGAGCCTGTATCTTTCACCGGAAGGCTATACCGGCATAAAGGATGATCCGGCGTTGGTTTTGGCGGCACCGGTGCTGCATAAACTCGCTGTTACCCTTCAAAGTCTGGCAGATAAACAAACAGCCCTGCATTCCTATCAGGTGGTCCGGGTCATACCCTCTGAAGACAAGCTTGAACTGGTGCTTCACAGCAGCAGCAGAGACATTGATATTCGCATTTTACCCAGAAACGATGACATCGTCAGCTACGAAACCTTTAACAGGGTGCAGATGGCGGTTGGCGGAGGCGGAGCCCTTGGCAACGCCGAGAGGGCTGTGTTGCAGCTTGTGGGGTCAATTATCAAGCGCTATGACCCTGCCTGATTTCAGTGGTTCTCTTTCCTGTGAAGAAAGACTGTATGGGTTGTGAATAGCAAAATCTTCTGTTTGTATATCCATAAATGTAATGATTCGCATCAGCGTTATTGACGGGAAAACACCAGTTGTTTGGTTGACTTTTAATTCTCAAACGTCTACTTATTGCCTCATAGGAAGGTAGACAGCATGAAAGATTCCATCTGGCTCCGCTATAAAAGACCTATTCAATTCGCCACTGCAATTCTATTGGCACTGCTGACCTACGCGCTGCTGGCAAGCATTCCGCCTGCCCCCCGGATTACCGCAGCGGTGTTTGTGCTGGTGGTTGTGATGTGGCTTACAGAGGTGGTGCCGCTGTTTGTTCCTGCGATTTTAGGGCCGGTATTGCTACAGGTGCTGCTTGATCCTTTGGCCCACAGTTTTGGTTTTGATCCCATCAGCTACAAGAAATTTATCTTTCCCTTTGCCAGCCCGGTGGTTGTATTGATGCTGGGCGGTTTTTTTATGGCCCGCATTTTTTCCAAATACCATCTGGACATTGAGTTCAGCAATTGGGCCTTGTCCAAGCTCGGCACCCGGCCCTCGGTGGTCTTGCTTGGTATGATGAGCATCACGGCCCTGTTGTCCATGTGGATGTCCAATACCGCCACAACCGCACTCATGGTGGCGGCGGTGTTGCCCATTGCCAAAAAGATGCCCGAAGGCAGCAATTTCTCCCGGGCGCTGATGCTTGCAATTCCCTTTGCGGCAAATATTGGCGGTATCGGTACACCCATCGGCACTCCTCCAAACGCCATTGCCATTGGTCTGCTTTCCGAAAGTGGCATACAGATTTCCTTTTTGAGTTGGATGATTGTGGGTATTCCTCCCATGATCGTGCTGCTGGTGGTGTTGTGGCTGCTGCTGCTGCTGTTTTTCCCGTCTTCCGCCAAAGAGTTCAATCTCCAGACAGATCGTGACACCGGGGCAACCCATCATGTGCTGGTATACACCACCTTTGGGGTAACCGTGCTGCTGTGGCTTACCGATGCCCTGCACGGCATTCCTTCGGCAATTATCGCCATGCTTCCCCTGCTGGTGTTCAGCCTTACGGGAGCTGCCAGCAAAAAGGATATCCGGGATATTTCGTGGGATATTCTTATCCTTATCGGCGGCGGTATTGCCATGGGCACCGCCATCAGCGAGACGGGCCTGGGCAACATCATTGTGCAGGCAATTTCCGTTGACGGCAGTAATCCCATACTTGGTGTGCTGATTTTCGGCGCTCTGGTGGCGGGTATCGGTACCTTTATGAGTCATACCGCCAGCGCCAACCTTGTGCTGCCTTTGGCCATTACTTTTGGTATTGGTAATCCGGTGCTCTTTGCCGTGGCCACGGCTCTGGCCGCCAGCTACGGAATGGCTCTGCCGGTCAGTACGCCTCCCAACGCCATTGCCTACGCATCCGACATGATACGGGTCAAGGATATGGTTAAAGTGGGCGTCATTATTACCATCATCGGCGTGCTGCTGACCTCTTTTTACAGTTATTGGATATTGAATCTGCTATCCCTGGGGTAGCCCTGCTTTCCATTTACTTTGTCAAAGCCAGCGGTATGGGGAAAGTGTGCCCGGGCCTTGACATACCTGCAGAAACATTCCACAATTCAGGGGAACAGGATCTCCGGCGAGTAAAGGGTAAAATATGCGTGGCTCATCAAGAATGGAACATTGTCCCAAGTGCGATTCCGTAAACATGAAAAACTATGTTCATGTTGAAACAGGCAAGGACACCGAGGTGTTTGTGGAGTGCGCGGACTGTGGTGCCTTTGTTGCCCGCTATGGATTAAAGCATTACACCAGCGATGATGCCTATGCCTCCTATATTCGGCTTATGCATACCCGTCGCATGGATTCCGGCGCGGCGGCAACCCGGGCCATTGACAAGTTCAAAGAAGAACTCCTGCACAATTACCGCAAGGTAAAGGAAGAAGTTGCCAACAGCGAAGATCCCCGGAGCATCGACGAAATCATCAGCACAATCTAAAGCACACAGCCATACAGATTAATCGGGGTCCGGTGCTGCGGGCAGTTCTATCGTGAAAATCGCCCCGCCATCTTCGGCGTTGCGGACCTTCAGGTGTCCTCCCTGGGCTTCGATCATTTGGGATGAGATGGACAGCCCCACACCCATGCCTTCCTGGGGGGACTTTGTGGTAAAGAAGGGGTCGAAAATCTTTTCCAGCATATCATTGGGAATACCCGGCCCGGTGTCCTGTATGGAAATCTCCAAACTTTTTCCCCTTGTCTGTGAGGCAATGGAAAGCTGCCCCTGTTCCGGCATGGCCTGTATGGCATTGAGCACCAGATTCAGCAGTACCTCATTGAGCTCATTGGGGGTGACAAGCACGGCATGGGTATCGGGCACGGCGATGTCCAGTGAAATACGTTTCATATCGAGCTGCCGTTTTACCAGCTTGGTTGTTGCGGCAATGCCATCAGCAAGAATATAGCGCTGTTTGATGTCCGTGCGGCTGCGTCCCATTTGTTGCAGGCTGTGAACCAGCTTTGTCATGCGTTTGGTGCCGGTGGAAATGATGGTTACAACTTCGTCGATCTTCGCCACCATCTCGTTGCATTGTTTGGTAATACTGCATTCTTCCGGTGGTTGTGGCATCTTCGCAAGTTGTTTGGTATACAATTGTAATGTCTGAGCGCCTCCGTCCACAAAGCTCAGGGGATTGAGAAGCTCGTGGGCGATGCCCTGCGTTAACTGACCGAGAGAACTCAGATGGGCCTGGCGCATGGCGCGGGACTGGGTTTCCCGCAGCTCGGCAATGGCCTCCTGAAGTTGATTGTTTTTTTCTATCAACATTTGCTGCAATTCCCGCTCCACGACAATGCTGCCAATACGGGCGAGGAGTTCCCGCACATGGAAGGGCTTGACCACATAATCGCGGGCACCGGCGGCAAAGGCCTGTAACTTGGCGTTTGCGTCTGCCACTGCGGTTAAGAGCATAAAGGGGACATTGACAAAATCAGGGTCGGTGCGCAGTTCGCGGCAAAAGGAGAGGCCGTCCTCGCCGGGCAGCATGACATCGATAATCATCAGGTCCGGTTTGCGTGTTTTTGCCATGGACCTGGCCTTGAAAGTATCCGGGGCGATGCGGACCTCATAGGGAGCGGGCAGGATTTGAGTGATGAGATCCGCAATGCTTTTATTGTCTTCCACAACCAGGACGCTGGTGGGGTTGCCGGGCATGGGAATGTCATCGTCGCCAACCTCGAAGTTATCAAAGAACTGGGGAGGCATGGCGCTGACATTGCTTGCCTGCGGTTCATCGATCACGGTTTCTTCCCGGGTTGGGATGGAGGTAAACCCGGGCAGGCGCACGGTGAAAATAGTGCCTTCCCCCTGGGCTGAAGAAACGCTGATGGTTCCGCCCAGCAATTCCACCGACTCCTTGGTTATGCTCAGGCCCAGGCCAAGTCCGCCTTCCGGGGCCTCAGCGGCTTTTGTGCCACGGTAGTAGCGATCAAAAATATGTGCCAGCTCATCCTCGCTCATACCGATGCCGGTATCACTAACGGTGAGGGTGAGGTTGTTGTTTTCCATTGAAAGGGCAATGGCCACGGTGCCCTTTTGTTTGTTGTATTTGATGGCGTTGGTAACCAGATTCTCAATAACAGCCTTCAGCCGTTCGCGATCTGAGACTATCGGGGTAAGGGCCCCGGGTTCCACCAAAGAGATTTCGATTTCCTGGCGTTGTGTCATATGCTCGGTGGCATTGACGACCTCGTGTACCACCTGCATGCAGTCCACCGGGGCCAGATTGATATGTTCATCCTGAAGCTTGTTGCGGGCCAGCTCTATGAGGCCATTAATACGAACCATCAGTGATGAGCAGTTCCCCTGTATGCCGTCCAGCGTGTGGTACATTTTCGCTGGAATGTCGCTTCGGTGCTGCTCTAGCAGCATTTGCAGGGGCGTACTGATAAGGGTCAGAGGCGTACGCAGTTCATGGGAAACATTGGCAAAGAACCGGGTTCTGGCGGCATTGGCCGCGTGAAGATGATTGAGGGATTCTTTCAGAGTTTCGGTAACTTTTATCAGCTCGCTGGTGCGCTCCTGTACACGGACTTCAAGTTCTTCTTTATGGCGACGGTTTTCGTCGTTGAGCCGCTTGAGTTCATCGTACTGTTTTTGCAGGGTGTCGTGATTGCGCTGCAGTTCCTTCATGGCGCGTAAACCATAGTTGGCCCGCTGGAAGGTCTGGGCATATACGCGCTTGAGAAATTTTCTGCGTTTGGCGAATTCCACGGTGTAGTGAAACACCTGACCATCTTCCGTGTATGTGGCCCGGGCCGGTTCCTGGCCCGCGATTACCGGAATGCTTTCCAAAATACCCCGGGCAGTTTCCGCCCATTCACGGGTGGGCTCGTATCCTTCATCCCAGGTATATTTTATTCGCGCCCGCTCCCGTGAATACTCCAGCACCTCCACCTTTACAAAGGTGAATAGCATTTTGGAAACCATGTTGGGCAGGTTGTTGTAGATGATTTTTGGTTTTGGCACAAAGAAGGTCAATATTCGTATAATACCAAGGGTGTCCATTTCAACGTGCTCAAGACCCACCTGATAGTATACATCATCTTCTCCGGGGAAAATGTCCGCAACCCGCCGCTCGATCTTCAGCCATTCATCGTAGGTGATCCAGTTATGCTTGTTTTTGAAATACTCCAGATCATAATCCAGATCCTGAATAAGGCGTTCCACATCATCCACGCCCCGCACTTTCATGTAGGAGGCATACAGATCCAATGCAAGGGTGCATACTTCTTTTTTCATGCAACATCTACCGCTGTTTCCAAAGGTGAAAGGAAATCAGGTGGCGTTAGCGGCTCCGGTATCGCTGGTGTTAGTGCTGGGTGAATCGGGAGTGCCCATTCGGTTTTCCACCCGGTGCCATAATGGTTGTATATAATCCTTTTTTTGGAAACAATCAAGGTTGACCTGCAGCAGATGGCGATGCCCCCGCTTTTGGTCCACTGCGGACAGTCCATCCTCGTATGTCATGGTGGGTTCTTCATAAAAACTGTAGCGGTCTCCACCAGGGACCAGAGTCACACCATACTTGTCAGGGTTTTCAGAGATGGGAGACCCCGGGAAGGCCAGCGCCAGACGGACATCTGCCCACAGCGCTCCTGCATCATGGACCTTGCGCATGAGCTGTTCATTAAGCGTGATAGTGCGGGATGTTTCGCCGGGCAGTCCCATAATCCACATGGTATAGGGCAGCATACCCGCCTGGGCAACCATGGATACCGCATCCAGCACTTTACCTGCAAAGCCCGGTTGTCCTTTGCCTCCGGTCTTGGCAAGCACCCGCTCATCAGCGCTTTCCACGCCAAGGGCCACGATGGTGATGCCTGCCCGTTTCATGAGTTGCACCATGGGTTTGGTAATCTGGTCAATGCGGGTTTCAAGGACAATGGCCGCCGGTTTGTGGGGCGTTGCCGCCATGGCACGCAGCACGCTGGCCGCATGGTTATCGCTGGCCCCGAAATCCGAATCCGTCAGATAGATGAGGGTTGCTCCCTGGTCTGCCACCCAGGCAATTTCGCGGGCTACCATGGCAGGGTCGCGGTAGCGCATCTTACGCCCCCAGAACCGGGGATGACTGCAAAAGCTGCATTGGTAGGGGCAGCCCCGTGAACTCTGGATCATGGCCATGATGCCAAAATCGAAATACTGCTGTGCATCGAGGGCGTCATAATCCGGTTGCAGACGGAAAAACTGCACCGGCGGAGCTGCTTCGGTGTGTCGGATTGTGCCGTCGGTGTCCCGGAAAACAATGCCGGGGACATCCGCAAGGGGGGTCTTGTTTTTCAGGGCATCCAGCAGGGGCCCAAGAGTGTTTTCCCCTTCATGTAACACAATGGCGTCGATTTCCAGGTGCTTTGCCAGGCTCTGCGCCTCAAAGGTTGCGTGTACCCCTCCCAGAATCACCCGGCACAGGGGATGGGCGAATTTTACCGCTGCAATGGTATCCAACGCGGCTTTCTCGTCATAGGAGTGATTTACCGACAGCGCAAGCACGTCCACCGGCTGTGCGGACATCCGCCGTGACAGTTCAATGGATGACAGTTCTCCCTTTGCCGCCAGAATCAGGGTGGGAATGTGCATGATATCCCAGGTGCTTTTATCGATACCCGCAGCAATATAGGCCAGTCCCATGGGGACGCCGAAAATAGACGTTGTTCCGCCTTCCTCGGCTGAGGCAAGGGGAGATATCTCCCGACCAAGGGCCTGTTGACGGGCATAGTCAAAGGCAAGTCCACCCGCAAGGTGACTTTTGCGTATCAATGGTTCGATAACCCTGGGTTGGGGTGCATGTGCTTCCATCAACAGGACCGTATGTTTGCGGATTGTGGTTCTCATGGGGAACTCCTTTCAGCCATTGATGTTTCGCGATTTGTTTTTCCAGAAACGGTGTTTGAGCGTTTCACGCATGACCTTTCCATTGGCGTTGCGGGGGATGGCCTCAATGTTCAGGATGGTGTCGGGCCGGGCATACTCCGAAACCTGCGTTGCGATGTGGTTTGCCAGGGTTTCGTTGGGGATTGTGTCGTCCCCGGGCGCCACCACCGCAAGGGCCACTGCTTCACCGTCCTGCGGATGCGGAACCGCAAAGGCCACGGCTTCGGTTACGCCGGGAAAAGCCCTGGCGGCGGCCTCCACCTCTTTTGGGGCAATGTTGAATCCCCGCCGGATGATGATGTCGGTCTGGCGGTCATGGAGGGTCAGCCAGCCTTCCGGCGAAAGAAAGCCCCGATCCCCGGTGAGCCAGTAGCCATTGATGCGGTGCTTCCGGGTTTCATCGGGATTGTTCCAGTACCCCGGCGTGACGTTGCCGCCGCTTACCGCAACTTCGCCAATGGCGTCCGCAGGAAGCGGGTTGCCTTCAAAATCCAGAATGTTCAGGGTGACACCCGGAATGATCCTTCCGGCAGTAAGCAGATGGTCGCTGGTGTGTTCTTCCGGAAGCATGACCGTAACCGGGGGCATGGTTTCGGTCTGGCCGTAACCCTGTTCAAGCACGGTGCCAAAAGCATCCATGGCCTCTAAGAGAATAGTCGTGTCCGATGGACTGCCGCCGTATTCGATAATCCGCACCTGCCCCGGCAGATCCCTGCGACAGCCGTTGTGCTCCAGCAGGTCGCGGAACATGGGCGGGAAAATCTGAAATCGACCGGCCTGTCCCAGTCGCGCCCGGTGTGCGATGCGGTCCGGATCGAAATCCTGTTCAATGACCGCGCACCCGCCCTGGACCAGAAACGGCACAATAAAGGTGCTGCTGGAATGGGTCATGGGCCCGACATGAAGCATGACATCGTCGGGCTCGATAGGAGCGAAGTATTGCAACACGTTGCCTGCGCTTGCGGCCCAGGTGCCCTGGGTATGTATTACCGCTTTGGAGGCTCCGGTGGTGCCGCTGGTAAGGTTCAGCGATACCGGGTCTTCGGGATCAAGGGACGGCAATGTCGGATAGCCGTTGGTTTCCGCCAGATGCTCGTAATCTACATGCCGGATATCCGGGGTATCCCAGCTGACAAGCCGTATCTGTTTTTCAAAATCCGGCTGTTGGTTTATCAGTGTCCCTGCAAGGGAAGGCGCGATTACCACTGCTTTGGCCCCGTGTTCCCGTATGCCCTGCTCCCAGGCCACCGGCGACGCCTTGGGATGGACAGGACAGATGACATAGCCGTAGAGATAGGCCAGCATATCCAGTTCGAGGATACGGTGGCAGTTGTAAGAGATAAGGGTGATGCGGTCTCCCTGTTGAAGTCCCAGGGACATAAAGCCTGCCGCAAGATTCCGAACCCTGCGGAAAAGCGCGGCATAGGTGAGACGGGTGTGATGACAGATCACCGCGGTTTTTGAGGCATGGGCCATCCCGGCGGCATAAACCATGCGTTGCACCGTCGGGTATATTCCCCGGGTGTCAGGCTTCGGCATTTTGTTTGCGCTCATAATAGGTCCTCAGATTCTGGTAAAAGTGTGTCCGCAGATAGGTAACCCATCGGGGAATGGCTTCCAGAGGGCCTATCCAGCGGTTTCCTTCGGCCTCACAGTGTGCCCAGGAAGCAATGTCAGTGTCGGGGTGCGGCATCTGAACTTTGAACCAGTGCAGTCCCTGGCTGTAGTACAGCCGGGAGGCCATGTTGATCAGTCGCAGCTTTGCCATGGCTGCCTGGGGGTGGCCCGGATGCCCGGGCAGGATATAGGTTTGGTTGCACAACCCGAACAGGCTGGGTTCAGGGGTGGTAATATCGATAATGGCCCAGGCACAGACCGTGCCCTTGTCATCCTGACATGCCAGAGCACAGCGACCCCTGAAGGCACCGGCCTGCCGGTACTGTTGCTCCAGTGTGTGAAACGTTCCGGGAGTATCAAGCAGGCCATAGGCCTTTGCGGTCATGGGGCTGAAACTTTGCAGCAGGATGCTTCGGGGGATGTCCCGCAGGTCAACCGGCACAATTGAGAGGTCTTCGGCATCCTTTATCAGCGGGTCCATACGGGCGGGAAAATCGTAGAGCACAAAGGATTCCAGGCGGAAATCATCGGCATTGGGATACACGCGGTGATACCCGCCGTACAGTGTCTGGTTGAATCGCTTGTTGGCATTGCACAGAGCTTCAACATATCCGGCGTTGCCAGCCTCATAAGTATCCTCAAAGGCCACGGCGAGTGCCTCGGAAATGGCCTTGGGGAACATGGGGCTTTGGCGGATATGACGCCGCAGGGAAAGATGATGATGCATCCAGAGATCAGGATGCTGGCGGGTTGTCATGCTGGTGGCGATGTGCCGGGTATCCGGCGTCCGGCAGGAAAGAAACGCTATATCGCTGTTGCCCTCCATACGCATCCAGGCGGGAATAAATCCGGTGCCTGCCTGCTGCTGCCAGTGAGGCGGCAGTTCACGGATATAGCCTGCGTCTGTAAGGGTGGACAGGATTTCCTGAAGATCTGCGGGTGAATATCTGCTGTGATACCGGGCCATGACGTACTCCCTTCAAGTGAGAACGGTTCATATGCCGGTATGAAGTGCAATATATATGCCTGTGTGCGATTCCGGTCAGGATGGGGGAGGTCTTGTTATTGTATGTATTGTGATTTCAAGGGGATACGCTGTATGCCCAAAAAAATACCCTTCATTAGTGTACTGTAAGGAAAGTGTCCGACTGTTGTGTGATTGCACAACAGTCGGACAGGGAGAGAGGATCAAAGTCCGTATTTGTGAAGTTTTTCGTAGAACGTTGACCGTGCCATGTTCAGCAGTTTTGCGGCTTCCGATTTGTTGCCGTTGGTAGCCCGGAGAGCTTCAAAGATACGCTGCTTGGTCAGGTCTTCTATTTCATCCCGCAACTGTGGCGGGGCGTCCTGGACGGTTGGCGCGAGACCCTGGGAGATGCTTCCCGAAAGGTTCAGGTCTTCAGCTTCGATTTCCGGCCCATTGGCAACGATAACCGCACGCTCGATGACATTTTCCATTTCACGGACATTTCCCGGCCAGGTGTAGGTCTGGATCAGTTTGTTTGCCTTGGCGGAGAGGGCGAGGGCGCGTCCCCGTTTGTGGTTGGCTTTTTGGGCAAAGTAGGTGGCCAGGTCAAGCAGATCCCGGCGACGTTCCCGCAGGGGCGGCAGGAAGATAGGGAAGGCGTTAAGACGGAAAAAGAGATCCTTGCGGAAGATATTTTCCTGCACCGCCAGTTCGAGATTCCTGTTGGATGCGGCGATGATGCGCACCTTGCTGGTGCGGATGCCGGTGCCGCCGACCCGCTGAAATTCTCCGGTTTCCATCAGACGGATGATTTTTGCCTGCACTTCCCGGGGCAGTTCGCTGATTTCATCAAGAAACAGAATGCCCTGATCCGCAAGTTCCACATACCCGATTTCACTGGTGGTGGCGCCGGGAAACGCACCCTTTATATGGCCGAAGAGCTGGCTTTCAAACATGTTTGCCGGAATCGCCGGGCAATGCACGTTGATGAGCGGGCCGTCGCATTGGGGTGATTTCTGGTGCAACAGGCGGGTAACCATTTCCTTGCCCGTGCCGGTTTCACCGCGAATCAAGAGCGGGAGATCCGTGGGGGCGGCCTGTTCTATCAGCCTGCCAACGGGTTCAAGGTCTCCTTCAAAACCAATGAAGGTATCCAGATCGCGTTCCTTTGCATATTGCTTGCGGAACAAATCCAGTTGCTTGAGGCGGCGCTTGGTTTCTATTTTGTGTCGGTACAGGGCGATGGCAATGTCCAGACGCTGCCGGACTTCGTCCACCTTCCAGGGTTTGAGCCAGTAATCGTGTACTTTGGCCTCATGGATAGCGGCCAGCAGAATATCCGAGTCGGAAAAGGCCGAGAGGATAATGGAGATGGTGTCCGGGCTGCGCTGATTGGTTTCCTTGACCAGCTCAACGCCGGTCATGCCCGGCATACGATGATCGGTGATCATAACAGCGATTTCAAATTCGTCCAGCAAGTGCAGGGCTTCTTCGCCGGAGTTGGCGGTTAGCAGGTCGTAATCCTGCCCAAAGCCCAATTGGAATAGACGTATGATCTGCTCTTCATCGTCAACGAAAAGGACTTTTATCGGCAAACTGTCCGCTGTGGTCATGCAACATTCTCCGCAAGGTGGCGATTGCATCTGCTTGTGTTCATGCGCGCCGGGGTAAGGTATGAATGCCCATCTCTAACGTAACCTAACGTTACGCATTCTGACATAAAATGTTCTGTTTGGCAAACATTTAGTTAATGAATACAAAGTTTTTGATTATGTGAGCCTGTCTCAACGTGATATTGTTCGGGATACCAAAAATACGCCAAGGGCAATTCCGAAAAATCCTGCAAGCTGGCGCAGGCCAAAGGATTCTCCCAAAAACAGCACCGCCAGCAGGGTTCCCGCTACAGGTTGCAGGGTGGTATAGGTGGCAGAAAGAGAAGGGGAGGAGCGTTTGATGGCCCAGATGTTCAGGGCGTAATTAAGGGCCGTGGGAATCAGTACGATGTAAACAATTCCCATGGCTGCGCTAAAGGGGATGCTGTTCCACTTGATGGCGACCATATCCGGTGCGGATACCGCCAGCACGCCGATGCCGCCGAACAAAAACGACCAGGCTATGACCGTCAGGGGAGGAAGGTTTCGCAGCATCGGGCG
>Ga0070728_10002638_pt1 | contig 21778 bp, 19 predicted proteins | sample tdDd471_FD_66723 | JGI IMG/M metagenome (GOLD analysis project Ga0070728, IMG submission 66723) | Marine sediment microbial communities from the Atlantic coast under amendment with organic carbon and nitrate - tdDd47.1 | ecosystem: Environmental > Aquatic > Marine > Coastal > Sediment | place... | reverse complement strand
GTTCGATCTCGTCGCGGAAATGGCGGATCAACCCCTGGATCGGCCAGGCCGCCGCGTCGCCAAGCGCGCAGATCGTATGGCCTTCGATCTGCTTGGTGACGCTTTGCAGCATGTCGATCTCCTCGACACGGGCCTCGCCGCGCACCAGGCGCTCCATGACCCGCCACATCCAGCCGGTCCCTTCGCGGCAGGGCGTGCACTGGCCGCAGCTTTCATGCATGTAGAATTTGGACAGCCGGGCGATGGCGCGGACGATGTCGGTGGATTTGTCCATGACGATCACCGCCGCCGTCCCCAGGCCGCTCTTCACCTCGACCAGGCTGTCATAGTCCATCAGGACCGAATCGCAGATGGTCTTGGGCAGCACCGGCACCGACGAGCCGCCGGGAATGACCGCCAGCAGATTGTCCCAGCCGCCGCGCACCCCGCCGGCATGTTTCTCGATCAGCTCCTTCAAGGGAATGCTCATCGATTCCTCGACCGTGCAGGGCCGCTCGACATGGCCGGAGATGCAATAGAGCTTGGTGCCGGTGTTGTTCGGGCGCCCGATCCCGGCGAACCAGGCGGCGCCGCGGCGCAGGATCGTCGGCGCGACGGCGATGCTCTCGACATTGTTGACCGTCGACGGGCAGCCATACAGCCCGGCATTGGCGGGAAAGGGCGGCTTCAGGCGCGGCTGGCCCTTCTTGCCTTCCAGGCTCTCGATCAGCGCCGTTTCCTCGCCGCAGATATAGGCGCCGGCGCCGCGATGGACGTAGACGTCGAACGGCCAGCCGGACCCGCAGGCGTCCTTGCCGATCAGGCCGGCCTCGTAGGCCTGATCGATCGCCGCCTGGAGGTTCTCGGCCTCCCGATAGAACTCGCCCCGGATGTAAATGTAAGCGGCCTGGGCCCCCATCGCGAAGCCGGCGACCAGGCAGCCCTCGACCAGCTTGTGGGGGTCGTGGCGCATGATCTCGCGGTCCTTGCAGGTACCGGGCTCGCCCTCGTCGGCATTGACCACCAGATAATGCGGCCGCGCGCCGACCTCCTTGGGCATGAAGGACCATTTCAGGCCGGTGGGAAAGCCGGCCCCGCCGCGCCCGCGCAAACCGGATTCCTTGATCTGCTCGATGATCCACTCGCGGCCCTTGGCGAGAATTTCCTTGGTGCCGTCCCAATCGCCGCGCGCCCGCGCGCCCGCCAGGCCCCAATCCTGGAGGCCGTAGAGGTTGGTGAAGATGCGGTCTTCATCGCGCAGCATCAGGCGTCTCCTCCGCCGGCGCCGTTCGCCTGGCCGGTCAGGGTCGTCGGGCCGCCCTCCGGGGCCGCCGCCTGGCGCCCGTTCTGCGGGCCCGGCGCCGGCGTCTCGCCGCGCATCAGCGCGTCCAGCAGGGCTTCGGTCCGGGAACTGTCGAGGTCCTCGTAATAATCGTCGCCGATCTGGACCATCGGCGCGTTGACACAGGCGCCGAGGCATTCGACCTCGTCCAGGGTAAACTGGCCGTCGGCGGTCGTTTCGCCGAGGCCGACGCCGAGTTTGCGCTTGCAGGCCGCGACCACCTCGTCGGAGCCGCGCAGCCAGCAAGGCGTGGTCGTGCAGACCCGCACATGATGGCGGCCGACCGGCGCCAGATTGTACATCGTGTAGAAGGTCGCGACCTCGTAGACGCGGATCGGCGCCATCTCCAGAATCTCGGCCACATGGTTCATCGCCGCCGTCGGCAGCCAACCGCCGGCCTGGCGCTGGGCCAGGTCGAGCAGCGGCATCACGGCGCTGGCCTGGCGGCCGTCCGGATATTTGGCGATGGTCCGCTGCGCCAGGGCGAGATTTTCCTCGGTGAAGGCGAAGCTGTCGGGCTGCGCCACGTCGTCCGTTGCCATGCTCATCGATCGATCTCGCCGAAAACGATATCCAAGGAGCCGATGATCGCCACCACGTCGGCCAGCATATGGCCGCGCGACAGGAAATCCATCGCCTGCATGAAGGCGAAGCCGGGCGCCCGGATCTTGCAGCGATAGGGTTTGTTGGTGCCGTCGGCGACCAGATAGACGCCGAACTCGCCCTTCGGCGCCTCGACCGCCGTGTAGGTGTCGCCGGCGGGGACGTGATAGCCCTCGGTATAGAGCTTGAAATGATGGATGAGGGCTTCCATCGATTCCTTCATGTCAGCGCGACGGGGCGGCGAAATCTTGTGGTCCTCGACCCGGACCGGCCCCTCGGGCATCTCCGCCAGGCATTGACGGATGATCCGCAGGCTCTGGCGCATCTCCTCCATGCGCACCAGATAGCGGGCGAAACAGTCTCCGGTCTTGCCGACCGGCACGTCGAAATCCATTCGGTCGTACACGTCGTAGGGCTGCGCCTTGCGCAGGTCCCAAGGCACGCCCGAGCCGCGCAGGGTGGGCCCGCTCAGCCCCCAGGCGATGGCGTCCTCGCCCGAGACGACACCGATATCGACCGTGCGCTGGCGCAGGATCCGGTTGTCGCTCAGCAGATTGTCGAAATCGTCGATGACCGTCGGAAAACTCTCGGTGAAGGCGAAGATGTCGTCGGTAAGGCCGGCGGGCAAATCCCGATGCACGCCGCCGGGCCGGAAATAGGCCGCGTGCATCCGCGACCCCGAGACCCGCTGATAGAAGTCCATCAGGGTCTCGCGCTCCTCGAAGCCCCAAAGCAGCGGCGTCATCGCGCCGACATCGAGGGCGAAAGTCGTGATGTTCAGAATATGGTTCAGAAGCCGCGAAATCTCGGCGAACAGCACCCGGACATATTGGCCGCGTTCCGGCACCTCGATCCCCAGAAGCTTCTCCACCGCCAGGGCGAAGGCATGCTCCTGGGACATCGGCGCCACATAGTCGAGGCGGTCGAAATAGGGCACAGCCTGGAGATAGTTCTTGTATTCGATCAGCTTCTCGGTGCCCCGATGCAGCAGCCCGACATGGGGGTCGGCCCGCTCGACGATCTCGCCGTCCATTTCCAGGACCAGGCGCAGCACGCCATGAGCGGCCGGATGCTGGGGGCCGAAATTCAGCGAATAGTTCTTGATCTGGGTCTCGGCCATCAGGCGGTCTCCTCGGCGCCGTCGGAACCGTTCCCGGCGCCGGCCTCGCCGGCCTTCTCGTCGCCCGGCAGCTCGCGGTTCATGCCTTCCCAGGGGCTGACGAAGTCAAAGCTGCGATATTCCTGAACCAGCTTCACCGGTTCGTAGACGACCCGCTTCTGCTCGTCGTCATAGCGAACCTCGACATGGCCGGTCAGCGGGAAATCCTTGCGCAGCGGATGGCCGTCGAAGCCGTAATCGGTGAGGATGCGGCGCAGATCGGGATGATCGGCGAACAGGATGCCGTACATGTCCCAGGCCTCGCGCTCCCACCAGCCCGCCGCCGGATGGATGGCGGTCACCGACGGCACCGGCGTCGCCTCGTCGGTCGTGACCTTGACCCGAATACGCTGATTGTAGGTCAGGCTGAGCAGGTTGTAGACGACCTCGAACCGGTCGGCGCGCTCCGGATAGTCGACGCCGCACAGATCGACCAGCTGCTTGAACTGGCAATTGGAATCGTCGCGCAGGAAGGTCAGCGTCTTGACGATCGTCTCGCGCGGCACGCGGATGGCGAGCTCGCCCAGCCGCACCTCGCAGTCCAGCATGGCATCGCGCAGCGCATCGCCCAGATACTCGCCAAGTTCGCGCAGCGCGTCGCTCATTCTGGTCCCGTCCCGCCTCTACTCGTCCGTTCCGCCGGCTTACCGCGCGATGGTTCCGGTGCGCCGGATCTTCTTCTGAAGCTGCAGAATCCCGTAGAGCAGCGCCTCGGCGGTCGGCGGACAGCCAGGGACGTAGATGTCGACCGGCACGATCCGGTCGCAGCCGCGCACCACCGAATAGGAATAATGGTAGTAGCCGCCGCCATTGGCGCAGGAGCCCATCGAGATGACCCAGCGCGGCTCCGCCATCTGGTCGTAGACCTGGCGCAGCGCCGGCGCCATCTTGTTGGTCAGCGTGCCGGCGACGATCATCACGTCCGACTGGCGCGGGCTGGGCCGAAAGACGACCCCGAACCGGTCCATGTCGTAGCGGCTGGCCGCCGTCTGCATCATTTCGACCGCGCAGCAGGCAAGGCCGAAGGTCATCGGCCACAACGAGCCGGTCCGCGCCCAATTGACCAGATTGTCGACGGTCGACAGAACGAACCCCTTGCGCGCGACGTCGTCGGCGATCCTATGCAGGGGCGAACCGTCGGCCGCGACCGCCGTCGCCTCGGCCTCTACTCCCATTCCAAGGCTCCCTTCTTCCACTCATAGACGAAACCGACCGTGAGAATGGCAAGGAAAATGACCATCGACCAGAACCCGAACAGGCCGGTATCGCCGAGCGTGATGGCCCAGGGAAACAGGAAGGCGACCTCGAGGTCGAAAATGATGAAGAGAATCGCGACCAGGTAGAACCGCACGTCGAACTTGCCGCGCGCGTCCTCGAACGGCTCGAACCCGCATTCGTAAGCGGACAGCTTGGCCGGGTCCGGATGCTGGCGGGCGATCACGAAAGAGGCGACGACCATCGCGACACCGAGACCGGCGGCGATGGCGATGAAGATCAGGATAGGCAGATATTCGGCGAGCAGTTCGTTCATCGCCTCGTCCCCGAGAGTCGCGGCGCCACCCGGGTTGCGCGACTTCGGTGCATATGGCGGGAGTGACGGGACTCGAACCCGCGGCCTCCGGCGTGACAGGCCGGCGCTCTAACCAACTGAGCTACACCCCCAAAATCCGCTTTTTCCGGCGAATTCCCGCGGGCCGGCTTGGTGTACTCCGGCCCCAGAAAGCTGTCAAGCAAGCGGCAGCGCAAAAAGAATGCCGGCCGCGGAACCGCGGCCGGCATGGCAAAAATCTCGTCTCGGCCTAGTTCACAGCGTCCTTCAAACCCTTGCCGGCCTTGAACTTCGGCTGGTTCGACGCGGGAATGCTGATCTGTTCGCCGGTGCGCGGGTTGCGTCCCATCGACGCGGCCCGACGGGCCACGCTGAAGGTGCCGAACCCGACCAAGCGGACTTCGTTCTTTTTGCTCAGAGCCGCGGTGATGGAATCAAAAACGCAGTCCACCGCTTTGGCGGCATCCGCTTTCGACAGACCGGCACCATCCGCAACGGCAGCAACTAAATCGTTCTTGTTCACAGTGAGGCCCCCCTTTCAAAGATATTGACCCAAAGAGACATTGTTCTGAACTCGCCAGCCTCGGTACCCCCAACTGACCGGCAAGAGTGTAAGCTGCGCGCGCGCGCGGCGTCAATCGCAACAAGCGAAAATTTGGCTTATTTCCAGGACTTTTTTGGGTTCCGGACCGCCCGATCCGTGCCGGACGCGAAGGCGCGCGTCAATGGGTGACGACGCCGGCATCCTCGCCGGTTGAATCGCCCGCGACCGCGTCGACCTCTTCGGGCTCGACCCAATTGATCGGCTCCGGCCTGCGCACCAGCGCGCGGGCAAGAACCTCGTCCACGGTCGAGACGGCGACGATCTCCAGCCCCCGTTTGACATTGTCGGGGATCTCGGCCAGGTCCTTCTCGTTTTCCTGGGGAATCAGGACGGTACCGATCCCGCCGCGCAGCGCGGCAAGCAGCTTCTCCTTCAACCCGCCGATCGGCAGGACCCGGCCCCGCAAGGTGATCTCGCCGGTCATCGCCACGTCGCGGCGGACCGGGATTCCGGTCAGCGCCGACACGATCGAGGTGATCATCGCCACCCCGGCCGACGGGCCGTCCTTCGGCGTCGCGCCCTCGGGCACATGGACGTGGATGTCCTTCTTCTCGAAGACGGTCGGCCGGATGCCGAGCTGGACGGCGCGCGAGCGGACATAGGACCGCGCGGCCTGCACCGATTCCTGCATGACATCGCCCAGCTTGCCGGTATGAGCGACATTGCCCTTGCCGGGCATGACCACCGCCTCGATCGACAGAAGCTCGCCGCCGACCTCGGTCCAGGCGAGCCCGGTGGTCAGGCCGACCGCGTCTTCCGCCTCGACCTCGCCGAACCGGTATTTGCGCACCCCGGCATATTTGTTCAGATTGCGGCTGGTCACCTTGACCTGATCGACCCGGTCGGTGAGGATTTCCTTCGTCGCCTTGCGGGTCAGGTTGGCGATCTCGCGCTCCAGGTTCCGCACCCCGGCCTCGCGGGTGTAGTAGCGGATCAAGTCGCGCAGCGCGCCGTCCGAAATCGACCATTCGTCTTCCGCCAGACCATGCGCCTCGACCTGCTTGGCGATCAGATGGCGCTTGGCGATTTCGACCTTCTCGTCCTCGGTGTAGCCGGAGATGCGAATGATCTCCATCCGGTCGAGAAGCGCCGGCGGAATGCGCAGCGTATTCGCGGTGGTGACGAACATCACCTCGGACAGGTCGTAATCGACCTCCAGATAATGGTCGTTGAAGGTATTGTTCTGCTCGGGGTCAAGGACCTCCAGCAGCGCCGAGGACGGATCGCCCCGCCAATCGGTACCCAGCTTGTCGATCTCGTCGAGCATGATCAGCGGGTTCGAGGTCTTCGCCTTCTTCATGCTCTGGATGACCTTGCCCGGCATCGAGCCGATATAGGTCCGCCGATGGCCGCGGATTTCGGCCTCGTCGCGCACCCCGCCCAACGACATGCGCACGAATTTGCGCCCGGTCGCCTTGGCGATGGATTTGCCCAACGAGGTCTTGCCGACGCCGGGCGGTCCGACCAGGCACAGGATCGGGCCCTTGATCTTGTTGATGCGCGCCTGGACCGCCAGATATTCGAGGATACGCTCCTTGACCTTCTCCAGGCCGTAATGATCCGTTTCCAGGACCTCCTCGGCGACATGGATGTCGCGGCGGGTCCGCGAGCGTTTCTTCCAGGGAATGCCGAGCAGCCAGTCCAGATAATTGCGCACCACCGTCGCCTCGGCCGACATCGGGCTCATGCTGCGCAGTTTCTTGACCTCGGCGGCGGCGCGTTCCCGCGCTTCCTTGGTCAGACGGGTCTTCTTGATCCGCGCCTCGATCTCGTCGAGCTCGTCGCGCCCTTCCTCGCCGTCGCCCAGCTCCTTCTGGATCGCCTTGAGCTGCTCGTTCAGATAGTACTCGCGCTGGGTCTTCTCCATCTGGCGCTTGACCCGGCTGCGGATGCGCTTCTCCACCTGGAGGACGCCGATCTCGGATTCCATGTGGGCATAGACCCGCTCGAGGCGGCCGCCGATCGACGGGGTCGCGAGCAATTCCTGCTTCTCGGGAATCTTGAGGGCCAGATGCGCGGCCACGGTGTCGGCCAGCTTGCCCAGATCCTCGATCTGGTTGATCGAGACCAGCACCTCGGGCGGGATCTTCTTGTTGAGCTTGATGTACTGCTCGAACTGGGAGATCACCGAGCGCGACAGAGCCTCCAGCTCCTGGTCGTCGGCCGGCTTCTCCTCCAGGAGATCGACCGTCGCCTCGAAGAATTCCTGGCGTGCCGTATAGCTGGTGATGCGCGCCCGTTTGTTGCCCTCGACCAGCACCTTGACCGTACCGTCGGGCAGCTTCAGGAGCTGAAGGACCGTGCCGACGGTCCCGACATCGTAGATGTCCTCGGGCTTGGGATCGTCCAGCCCCGCGTCCTTCTGGGTGACCAGCAGGATCTGCTTGTCGTCCTTCGTCACGTCGTCCAGCGCCGCCACCGATTTGTCGCGCCCGACGAAAAGCGGCACGATCATATGCGGGAAAACGACGATGTCGCGCAGCGGCAGAACGGGATAGGCTGTGCCCGGGGAATGTTCCAACATGGTCCCTCGCTCGTTTCGGCGCGCCCGGACCGGACCCGGCTCGCCAAGTCCCCCCTAAATGGAACCTTCGCGCGGCAGCTTCAAGAGGCGCGCGGTCGGCGACCCGCGCCGCCGCGCCACCCGGCGGTGGCGCTCAGGCGCTGGTCCCCAGATCCTCGCGCCGGTCGGCGCGGTCGGCATAGATGTAGAGGGGCTTGCCCCCGCCCTCGACCACGTCGCCCTTGATGACGACCTCCTCGACCCCTTCCAGGTCGGGAAGCTCGAACATCGTTTCGAGGAGGATGCTCTCCATGATCGAGCGCAGGCCGCGGGCGCCCGTCTTGCGAGCGATGGCCTTGCGGGCGATGGCGCGCAAGGCGTCCTCGGCAAAGCTGAGATTGACCTCTTCCATCTGGAACAGCCGCTCATACTGCTTCACCAGGGCGTTCTTGGGCCGCCGCAGGATTTCGACCAGCGCCGCCTCGTCCAGATCCTCGAGGGTGGCGATCACCGGCAGCCGGCCGATGAATTCCGGGATCAGGCCGAATTTGAGCAGGTCTTCCGGCTCCACTTCGCGCAGGATCTCGCCGGTCTGGCGTTCGTCGGGGCCGACCACATCGGCGCCGAAGCCGATCGAGGTGCCCCGGCCGCGCGCCGAGATAATCTTCTCCAGCCCGGCGAAGGCACCGCCGCAGATGAACAGGATGTTGGTCGTGTCGACCTGAAGGAACTCCTGCTGCGGATGCTTGCGCCCGCCCTGGGGCGGCACCGAGGCGACGGTGCCCTCCATGATCTTGAGCAGCGCCTGCTGCACCCCCTCGCCCGACACGTCGCGGGTGATCGAGGGGTTGTCGGACTTCCGCGAAATCTTGTCGACCTCGTCGATATAGACGATGCCGCGCTGGGCGCGCTCGACATTGTAGTCGGCGGCCTGCAGCAGCTTGAGGATGATGTTCTCGACATCCTCGCCCACATAGCCCGCCTCGGTCAGGGTGGTGGCGTCGGCCATGGTGAAGGGCACGTCCAGGATCCGCGCCAGGGTCTGGGCCAGCAGGGTCTTGCCGCAGCCGGTCGGCCCGACGAGCAGGATGTTGGACTTGGCGAGCTCGACATCGCTGGTCTTGGTCGCCTGGCCCAGCCGCTTGTAGTGGTTGTGCACCGCGACCGAGAGCACCCGCTTGGCGTGGTCCTGGCCGATGACGTAATCGTCCAACACCTCGCAGATGTCCTGCGGCGTGGGCACGCCGTCGCGCGACTTCACCAGCGAGGTCTTGTGCTCCTCGCGAATGATGTCCATGCACAGCTCGACGCATTCATCGCAGATGAACACGGTCGGCCCGGCAATCAGCTTACGGACTTCGTGCTGGCTCTTCCCGCAAAAGGAACAGTAGAGCGTATTCTTTGAATCGCCGCCGCTGGACTTGGTCATGAAGGCTCCGTCGCTGGATCCGATGTCGACCGAATCACTTTAGCCATTCGGTCGGGGCCGGCACAATGGCGAACTTCCGCCCCGCGATCGACGGACCCGTGGGGAAAACCGCCGATGACGCCGTCGCGCCGCCCGCTACTAGATAGGTCCCGGGCAGGAAGCATTCTAGTCCCCGCCCCATCAATATACCGTTAATCCGAGGATCCGTCGCCGTCGCCCGCCTTGCCGCCGGCCTCCTTCTCGGCCGGTTTCGGGCGCGATTCGACCACCTCGTCGATCAGGCCGAACCCCAGCGCCTCGTCCGGGGCCATGAACCGGTCGCGCTCCAGCGCCTCCTCGATCGCCTCGATATCCTTGCCGGTGTGGGCGACGTAGATCTCGTTCAGCCGGTGGCGCAGGCTGAGGATCTCGCGGGCATGGATCTCGATATCCGTCGCCTGACCCTGGAAGCCGCCCGACGGCTGGTGAACCATGATCCGGGCATGGGGCAGCGAATAGCGCTTGCCCTTGGCGCCGGCGGCCAGCAGCAGCGACCCCATCGACGCCGCCTGGCCGACGACAACGGTCGAAATGTCGGGGCGCACATATTGCATGGTGTCGTAAATCGCCAGGCCCGAGGTCACGATCCCGCCCGGCGAATTGATGTACATCGAGACGTCCTTGGTCGGGTTCTCCGACTCCAGGAACAGGAGCTGGGCGCAGACCAGGCTGGAGACCAGATCGTTGATCGGCCCGGTAATGAAGATGATGCGCTCCTTCAGAAGGCGCGAATAGATGTCGAAGGCCCGCTCCCCCCGGTTGGTCTGTTCGACCACCATGGGGACGAGGGTGCTCATGTAAGGTTCGATCGGATCGGTCATTGCGGTTCGTCCTCGCGGGGGCTGTTCGTCCTCGCCGGGTGCCTGTCGGCCCCGATTGTCGGAAGCGTTCTGTCTGACGCGCCTACGTCTTCGGCGCCTTCTTGGCCGGCGCCTTCTTGGCGGCCTTTTTCGCGGCCTTCTTGGCGGGCGCCTTCTTGGCGGCCTTCTTGGCCGCCTTCTTCGCCGCGCCCTTCTTGCCCGGCGCCTTCGCCGCCACGTCGGCCTCGATCTCGGTCTTGAACTCCTCCGCCGAGACCTTGCGTTCGCCGACATCGGCCATCTCGGTGATGAAGTCGAACACCTTTTCCTCGAACAGAGGACCGGTCAGGCTGGAGCGCGCCTCGGCGTTGGTCTGGTAGAATTCGATGACCTTCTGTTCCTGGCCGGGGAACCGGCGGGCCTCGTTCATCAGGGCGCGGTTGATATCGGCTTCCTGCACCTCGATGTTGTTCAGCCGCCCGATCTCCGACATCAACAGGCCGAGGCGCACGCGCCGCTCGGCGATGCCCCGATACTCGGCCTTCAATTCATCGTCGCTCTTGGCAGCGTCCTCTTCTTCCAGCGCGCCGCGCGCCTTTTGCTCCTCGAGCGTCTTCCAGATCGCGTCGAACTCGCTATCCGCCAAGCCCTCGGGCACCGGGAAGTCCGCCGTCTCGGCAAGCTTGTCCAGCAGGGCGCGCTTGAGATGGGCGCGCGAGGCCTGCTGATACTCGCTGGCGATCTGTTCGCGCACCGCGTCGCGCAGCGCCGCCAGATTCTCCAGCCCCATCTTCTGGGCCAGCGAATCGTCGATCGCGGCGTCCACCGCCTCCTGGACCTCGTTGACCTTGACCTCGAACACCGCCGCCTTGCCGGCCAAGTGCTCGGCGCCGTAATCTTCGGGGAAGGTGACCTCGACGGCGCGTTCCTCGCCGGCCTTGGCGCCGACGAGTTGATCCTCGAAACCGGGGATGAAGCTGCCCGAGCCGAGATGCAGCGAGATGCCCTCGCCGCTGCCGCCCTCGAACGCCTCGCCGTCGATCTTGCCGACGAAATCGACGATCACCATGTCGCCGTCCGCCGCCGCGCGGGCCTTTTCCAACGGCTGGAAGGTGCGATGCTGCTCGGCGACCCGGGCCACGCCTTCGTCGATCTCGGACTCGGCGACCTCGATCGCCAGCTTCTCGATCTTGATCGCCGCCAGGTCCGGGGCCTCGATCTCGGGCAGGACCTCGACGGTCATGTCATATTCCAGATCGGCCTCGTCCTCGAAGGCGGTCACGTCGATCTGGGGTTGCAGGGCGGGCCGCAATCCGCGTTCGTCGAGCAGTTGCCGCGAGGTCTCGTTGACCACCTCCTGCAACACCTCGCCCTTGATCGACTCGCCGTATTTCTGGCGCATCAACTTGACCGGCACCTTGCCGGGGCGAAATCCCGGCATGCGCACCTGCCGCGCGAGATCGATCAAGCGCGCCTCGACGCGGTCGCTGAGTTCGGAGGCCGGAACGACGACCGCGAAACCCCGCTTGAGGCCGTCTTCCTGGGTTTCGGTTACTTGCATGAACTTCCCTGCGTGACTTCCATTCTTATCAATCCGGATCGACCCGGGCCGGATCGATCCGGGCCGGATCGGCGGCGGGATGCGGAAAAATCATGCCGGCGTCTCCGCCGGCGGGACTTGGTGCGGGCGGAGGGACTTGAACCCCCACGACTTGCGTCACCAGATCCTAAATCTGGCGTGTCTACCAATTCCACCACGCCCGCATGACGCCCGACGGGTCGCGCCGCACGGCGGCCTTGGCCGCGATTCCGCGCCGCCCTCTATACCATATCGACCAGGAGATGAAACGCGGTTGTTCGCGGCCCCGACGCGACCGCCGCCACGACCCCGTCAAACGAGCGGCGGGCGCGTTTCGCCTCCGGGACCCGAGCCCCCTTCGGAGTCGGGGCCGTCCAGAATCTAACGCCAGACTTTAAAGAACGTAGAAGACGGCCCGCTTGTCGCGGGGCCCGCCGGCGGCATCGGACGACGGCGCGTCCGTCGCTCCGCCCTCCACCGCTTCGGGATAGAGGTCGAGAAAGGATTGCAGGCACAGAACCCGCTGGTCGGCGACCTCGGGTCCGCCGGCGACGGCGCGACTGGTTTTCGCCAGATAGGTCACATGACACACGCCGCCCGCGACCTCGACGTCCGAGACGTTGAGGACCTGCGCCTCATGCACCAGGTTGGCACGGTCGACCCGGCGGAACACGGCACCCTCGCGAATCCTATCCGCCCGGTCGGCCCGTTCCGACCGATCCGACCGTTCGTCGGCGCGACAATCCTGTTCGCGGCGAAAGAGCATGCGAGTTCCCCCAAGGGACATGCGAAGCGGCCCTTGCCGCCCCTATGAAGGGAGACTAGGAACGAAGTCTTAACGGCCTGTTAAAAAAGGAAAATCGCCTTCGGGGCCGTGACGGCGCGCGAGTCTATTCCTTGGCCAAGGACCGCAGGGGGCCGGAGGCGGCGATGCGCCCGGTGCCGCTGTAGGTCTCGACGTTTCGCTCGATGTCGCTCAGCTTGTACAGATAGTTGATCATCATCCCCGCCGAGGCCGCGACCGCGCCTGGCGACCGGTCGGCGTCCCAGTTCAACCGCTCCATGCGCGCCCCGTTGCCCAGATGGAAGTCGGCGACCGGGTCGCGGGCTCGGCGGCCGTCGCGCTTGGCATGCAGGAGATAGTCGGCGCAGATGCGCATCAACGGCCCGCGACAGGCCGCCTGCGCGCGCCCGTCCACCGTCCGCGCCAAGGCGAGCAGGCCGGCCGCGTCGGGCGGATCGACCCCGAGCGCCGCCAGGTCGGCCTTTTCGCCGTCGGTCAAGGCGGGCGCGTCGTCCGCGGCGATCCGGTCCTTCAGCCAGGCCACGAAGCCGGGGATCGGCGACAGGGTGGCGAAGGTCTTGAGGTTCGGAAATTCGCGCGCCAGCTCGGCGACGACGCGCTTGATCAGGAAATCGCCGAACCGGATCCCGGCCAACCCCCTCTGGGCGTTGGAGATCGAATAGAAGATCGCCGTGTCCGCCTCCGCCGGGTCCAGCAAGGGCGCCGATTCGTCGAGAAGCGGCAGGATCCCGTCGGCGAGGCCCTGGACCAGGGCGACCTCGACGAAGATCAGCGGCTCGTCGGGCATGTCGGGATGGAAGAAGGCGAAACAACGCCGGTCCGAATCGAGCCGGTTCTTGAGGTCGCGCCAATCGCGGATTGCATGGACCGCCTCATAGGCGATGAGCTTTTCCAACAGCGCCGCCGGCTCGTTCCAGCCGATCCGCCGCAGTTCCAGGAAGCCGACATCGAACCAGGATGTGAGCAGGCGGCGCAGATCGCCGTCCAAATCGGCCAGCGCCGGGTCCTTGCGGCGCAAGGGCAACAGATCGGCGCGCATATCGACCAGGAATTTCAACCCCTGGGGCAGCGCATTGAACTGCCGCAACAGTTCGACCCGCGGCGGTCGCAGCGCCGCGCGCATCGCCTTTTCGCCGGCCCGGCGGGCATCGGCGTCCTTGGCCGCCGCGAGCCGGGCGGCGGCGAGTTGGGCGGCATCGTGGTCGACGTCGAATTCGCGGGCGAGAACTCCGAGGAACGCGCCCCGCCCCTCTGGGTCCAGTTCCAGATAAGCCCGTCCCAGCGCCGCCGCGCGGCCGCGCGCCGAGACCGCGCCGCCCCGCCCCGCCAGACAATCCGCCATCTGCGCGCGCAGCCGGGCGGGATCGCCCGCGATGGCGGGCGCCCTGTCGGTCGGGCGCGCGCCGGCGGCGATTTCGCGCCACGCCTTCGACAGATTGCCAATGGTTCGGTCGAGGAAACCGATGGCCGAATCTCCGTCGTTCCGCGTTGCCTTGGTCATTCCCCTTCCCTCCAGGATTAACGATAAATGTTGACGTTTGTTTGACGCGTGCCCGGGGTCGACGCGTGCCCGCCCTTGACGTTGGCGGATCGACCGCACCCGAGGCGGGCGTCACGCGCCCGCGCGCAGCCCGCGCAGCACGCCGGGCAAGGCCCGTTCCAGATCCTCGGCGATCAGGCCCGGCCCGACCGCCGTTGCCGCCGCGCCATGCATCCATGCCGCCGCGCCCGCGGCCTCGAAAGGCGCCATGCCCTGGGCCAGCAATCCGGCGCACATCCCGGCCAGCACGTCGCCGGCGCCGGCGGTGGCGAGGTCGGGCGGCGCGTTCGCGTTAATCAGGACCCGGCCGTCGGGATCGGCGATCACCGTGTCGGCGCCCTTCAGCAGAACCGTCGCGCCGCTCAGCGCCGCCGCCGCGCGCGCCCGGGCCGGACGGCCGGCCTCGGCGCCGGGAACCGCGCCGCCGAACAGCCGATCGAACTCGCCGTCATGGGGGGTCAGCAGGCAGGGGCCGGCGATGGCGTCGAACAGCTCGGCGGCCGCGCCCTCGAACACGGTCAGGGCATCGGCGTCCAGCAGACAAGCCCGGCCGGTCGCGAGGGCCGCGAGGGCCGCGTCGCGGGTGGCCTCGGTCACCCCGTTGCCGGGGCCGACCAGGATCGCATTCCGACGCGCGTCCGCCAGCAGACCGGTGAAGGCGCCACCGTCGGCGACCGGCAGGCAGATCGTGCCCGGCGCCCCAGCGGCGTAAACGGGCCAGGCTTCCGGCGGACAGGCGACGGTGACCATCCCGGCGCCGGCCCGGCGCGCGCCCATGGCGGCCAGCCTGGCGGCGCCGATCATCGTCTCTCCGCCGCGTAGCAGGACATGGCCACGGGTATATTTATGGTCCTCGGGTCCGGGCCGGGGGAGGCGCCACAGGGCGGGACCGTTCTCCCAGCAGCGCGGCGCGATCTCGGCCAGGACCGAATCGGGGATGCCGATATCGACAACATCGATCCGCCCGCACAAGCCGCGGGCGGGATAGAGCAGATGGCCCGGCTTGCGGCGAAAGAAGGTAACCGTCGCCACGCAGCGCGGCGCCGCGCCCAACACCCGGCCGCTATCGCCGTCGACGCCACTCGGCATATCGACGGCAATGCAATCGAGCCCGCGCCGGCCGATCTCCTCGACCAGATCCCGGACGGCGCCGTCCAGGGGCCGCGCCAGCCCGGCGCCGAACAGCGCGTCGACGACCAACGCGGCGCCGTCCAGCAGCGCCGCCGAGGCACGCTCGACGGAGCCTTCCCAGCGTCCGGCCATGATTGCCGCGTCGCCCTTCAGCGCCGCCACCTCGCCCAGCAAGCCGAGCCGCACCGGCCATCCGGCGTCGCGCAGATGGCGCGCCGCGACGAAGCCGTCGCCGCCGTTGTTTCCGGGACCGCAGAGGACCGCGACCGGACGCGGCGCGCCCAGGGACCGGACGGCGGCCGCGACTCCGGCGCCGGCCGCCTCCATCAGTTGGGCACCGCCGACGCCGGCGGCGATGGCGGCGGCGTCGGCCCGCCCCATTTCCTTGACCGTCAGCAATGCGACCGCGTTGCGCGCCGCCTCGGCGGAAGCGGTTGTCGTCTCCATGCCGTCAACATAGTGGTCCCCGGCCCGCCCGCAACCGGGTTGACGGCTGGGCGGCCGGCAACCAGCATGTGCCGACGATCTGTCCCGCGCCCGACGGCGCCCGAACCCATCGAGGAAGACGATGACCTACAAGAACATCAAGCTCTCCGTCGAGGACGGCATCGCCCATCTGATCCTGGCGCGGCCCGACAATCTGAACGCCTTTTCCGGCATGGACATGCTCGACGAGATCTGCGACGCCCTCGACCGGGTGAACGGGGACGACGCGGCGCGGGTCCTTCTGCTGTCGGCCGAGGGCAAGCATTTCTCGGCCGGCGGCGATCTGAACGAAATGCGCGAGAAGCGCGGCCAGTTCGGCGGCCCGACGGTCGAGCTACAGGACCGCTACGCCCAGGAGGTCCAACGCTTGCCCCGCAGCTTCCAGCGACTGCGCGTCCCCTCCATCGCCGCGGTCCAGGGCGCGGCCATGGGGACCGGCTGCAACCTGACCTATTACTGCGACTTCACCCTCGCCTCGACGGAGGCGCGGTTTTGCGAATCCTTCATCAATCTGGGCATCCTGCCCGGGGCCGGGGGCGCCTGGTTCCTGCCCCGGCGCATCGGCCCGCAACGCGCCGCCGAGATGATCCTGACCGGGCGCATGATCGACGGCGCCGAGGCGAAGGAGATCGGCCTGGCGCTCGATTGCGTGGCGCCCGAGGAGTTGATGCCGCGTGCGATGGACCTAGCCCGGCGCATCGCGTCGCGACCGCCGGCGACGGTGCGCCGGGCGAAGACGCTGCTGCGCCGGTCGCTGGAATCCTCGCTGGACGGGCTGTTGGACCTGACCGCCGCGCAGCAGGCGATCTGCCACGGCACCGAGGACCACTTGACCGCCGTCCAGTCCTTCCTCGACAAGAACGACTCGCCGGTGTTCACGGGCCGCTAGGGCGCGGCGGCGGGCGGCGTCAGGTCCGGGTTTCGACCGAGGCCACGATCCTTTCGGCGACGTCCTTGTAGGCGTCGTAATAGTGGAGCGCGGCGGCGGTGAAGACGATCATGTAGAGCCTTTCCTCGTGGACGGCGCCGACGGCGAAGCCGCGGAGGCGCAATCCGTTTTCCGGAACGAGGGCGAACTCGAACCGGAAGCCGTCCAGATCCCCGAACGGCGCCGGCCGCAGGCCGTCGGCCCGGACGTTGATCACCCCGGACAGGGCAAGGGTCGACCTCAGGAACTCCACCACCTCGAACGGATCCATATCCTTGCCGAACCGTGGCAGCGCGCCGGTATTCTTGACTTCCGCGGCGGAGAAGAGGGTCTCGCCATCGCGCAAGCCGTTGACGAAACGGATCGACTGCAGGAGCGGCCCGTCGACGGTCCAGACCTCGGAGGTTCCCCTGTTCGAGCGGTTCCATGTGATCGCGCTGTCCACGCTGTGAACCGCCGACAACTGAATGCGCGCCGGCTGGAGCAGGGCGTAGTTGCTGCAGCCGGCAAGAACCGCCGACAGCGCCAGCGCCGCCAACCGTGCCGTCATCCTCGACCTGCGCATCATTTTTCTCCCTTCGTCATCATCGCCCGCACCATCTCTCGGTCGCTCGCCTCGGGGCGCAGCCGCAGATATTCGGCGAAGGCCGACCGCGCCGCCTCGGGCCGTTTCATCCTCAGATACAGCAACCCCAGCGATCTGTGCAGTTCCGGAGGCGTTCCCTCCATCCCGCGGGCGCCCTCGAAGAGGTGGAGGGCCTCGTCGCGCACCTCATCGTCGGAGCCGAAACGTCGGGCGAGCTCCGCGACGAAATACTGAACCTCGCCCTGGCGCCAGTCGTCTTCGAGAAGCATCTCCAAGAGCGGAAATATTCGCCCACTTCGCCGGCTCACCTCGTCGGTCAGGAATTGGAAGCGCCAGGGCGCGAGAACGGCGCGAAATCGTTCCACATGGCGTTCGCCGGGCGGACCGTCTCCGATCAATTCCTCGGCAAAGGCGGCCAGCGATTCCATGCGCTCCGCCGACGGCGGATGGCTGGCCAGAAGCGAGTACTCCGCCAGATTCTGGGCCGCGCTGTTCTCGCGAATGGCGCGCCCCCAGACCTCCGGGGCGGCGCGCGGGTCGTACCCGGCATCGTACAGCCGAATGGCGCCCAGCCGGTCCGCTTCGCGCTCATAGTCGCGGCCATACGCCGCCATGCGCCATTCGGACAGAAGCAGCGCGCTGTCGGCCAAATCGGGCAGCCCCGCCACACCGACGCCCAGCGAGAAAATAAGCAGGAACCCTCTGCTCTGTCGTTTATCCAAGAGCTCTTGGATCGAGTGCCGCCGGATGTAGTGACCGACCTCATGCCCGAGGATCGTGGCCAGCTGAGCCTCGTCGCGCATGCGAAGAAGCAAACCCGACCAGACTTGCATGACGCCGTTCGGCATCATGCTCGCGTTGAACCCCGGCACCCGCAAGACGTAGGTCCGAATATCCGGGCAATAGGGTCCCGCCAGCTTGCAGACGATGGATCCGACATAATCGGTCAGCGCCGCATCCTGGATCCGGTTTCCGGCGGTCCGGATGTTCGCCTCAATGCGGTTCACCCGCATCCACAGACCCGCTTCCGGAGACGCCGGATCGGGCCGTTCGCCGGGCTGGATATCCGGAACCGGCGTCGCCGGGACCTCGATCCGGCCGGTGCCGGTTCCGTCGTCTTCCTGGGCACCAGCCGGCGCCGGGACGCCCCCGCCAGCGAACAGAACCGCGCCGACCGAGAGCGCCAGCGCGACCCCGCGGATCGCGGCGGCGCGCCCTCGGCCGACGCGGCGGCTCATTTCGGGAAGTTCGCCAGAAGCGCGGCGACGGATTCTTCGGCGGGCCCGGCCTCGCGGAGGTCTCCGACATCCCGGTTCAAGAGGTTGAACCAGACCACGTCGCCGGTCTTCAGATCGACAAGCGACGCCATGCCGGTTTGCCTCCCGCCCTCGACCGCGACCCCGAATATGGCGCCGACGACCATGGCGGCCTTCCGGCTGCCGCTGGCGTAGCTGTCGCGAACCAGAATGAACAGGGCGTAATCCGCGCCGGTCCGCCCCCGCAAGGGCGCGACCCCGTCGCCGAGGGTCCAAGAGAAGCCGCCCTGCTTGCCGGGAAGCTGGTGCGGCGACGGGAACTGATGGATTTGGATGGAAAATCCGACGGCCCCATGCAGCTTGACGAGCTGGGCGATTTCCGGGTCCGCCACGACATCCTCCGCCAGGGCGGGCAGATGCCGCAACCGCGTGCGACGCGACGCGAGAGACGCCTCGACCGCCGCCTCCAAATGCCGCTTGGCCTTTTGCGTCCACTCCCGGTTCGCAACAAGGACCCCGCCCGCCGATACCTCGCTGAGCTCGATGTCGATCGGCATCAGCAGAACCTCGACAGCCGACCCGTCGCGGGGAAACCGATCGAACGCGGCGTTCGGGGGCGCCGCACAGCTCGCGAGGATCAGCGCCGTCAGCCCGAACAGGGACGCGCGCAGGCCGCCAATTCGGGACGCGAAGCAAGGCGCGGAACGGTGCCAACACCGCATCGGCGTCGCCGGAGATCGCCGGGGTCCCGCGCGCGATCGCCGGTCATTGTCAAGACGACCTTCCTTCGGCGACCGTCCGATCTCCGGGTCCGGACAGAACCGGCATGTCTTCGCCATCCCCTCCCCCTGGCGGCATTGGCGACCGTCCTTGGCCTTTATCCGCTCAACACTTGTTCGATGAAATAATCATCGTCGCAGGTTCATTGCGGCAAGGTCAACAGCCATGCCGGGCACGTCCCGACGCGCGGTCTCGGGGCGTCGCCGGCCCGGGTTTCAGGGTGGGGGGAATGGGGCGAGTGATGGGATTTGAACCCACGACTTCCAGATCCACAATCTGGCGCTCTAACCAACTGAGCTACACCCGCCATAGGGAAGAGTTGTGTAGACGCAAGGACGCGAACTCGTCAAGCGCGGCCCCGCCCCGGCGCCGACGGCGCAATCCGCGACCCGCGACCGATCGGCGCCATCGCCGTCGTCGGCATTCCCCTGACCCTGCCCCTTACCGTGGCCGAGCGGACGTCGGGGGTGCCCAAGCCTTGGGCCTGGCGCCTATTAATTAGGCATTTTTCGCTGGAATTTCCATCCGCCGCCACGCGAAAACCGTGCAATCGCTTGAAAATCGCGACTCTTCCCGAATTGGCACGCTGCGTGCTAAAGACACAACCACGTCAGGAACCTTTGCCCCCTAATAATGTCAGTCCGAGATCAATGAAAAAGATCGAAGCCATCATCAAGCCGTTCAAGCTGGACGAGGTCAAAGAAGCGCTGCACGAGATCGGCCTCAAGGGTATCACCGTCACCGAGGCCAAGGGCTTCGGGCGCCAGAAGGGCCACACCGAACTCTATCGCGGCGCCGAATATGTCGTCGATTTCCTGCCCAAGGTCAAAATCGAGATCGTGCTCGAGGACGAGTTGGTCGAGCGGGCGATCGAAGCCATCACCCAGGCGGCGCATACGGGCCGCATCGGCGACGGCAAGATCTTCATCTCCAGCATCGAAGAGGTCATCCGCATCCGCACCGGCGAAAAGGGCGCGGAGGCCGTCTAGCGCGCCTCGATCCGGAACCAGACCGGCCGAGGCGGCGCCGATCGCGGCCGCGGCCCGACCGACCGACCGGCCGAGCGCGGGCGAGGAAACAGATACACAACAGCCATTGGAAAGAGAAACGATGACCGACGCGAAAAAAGTACTCGAGATGATCAAGGAACACGACGTGCAGTTCGTCGATTTCCGCTTCACCGACCCGCGCGGTAAATGGCAGCACACTGCCCAGGCCGTGCGCACGGTCGACGAAAGCGTGTTCGAGGAGGGCATCATGTTCGACGGCTCCTCCATCGCGGGTTGGAAGTCGATTCACGAATCCGACATGATCCTGATGCCCGACCCCGCGACCGCGGTCCTCGATCCCTTCTCGGCCCAGACCTCGCTGATCCTGTTCTGCGACGTGGTCGAGCCGAGCACCGGCCAAGGCTATTCGCGCGATCCGCGCTCGGTCGCGAAGAACGCCGAAGCCTATTTGAAGAGCTCGGGCATCGGCGATACCGCCTTCTTCGGACCGGAAGCCGAATTCTTCGTCTTCGACGACGTGCGGTTCGACGTGTCGATGAACAAGACCTTCTACGCCATCGATTCGACCGAGGGCCCCTATGTGTCCAGCAAGGAATATGCCGAGGGCAATCTGGGTCACCGGCCGGCCGTCAAGGGCGGTTATTTCCCGGTCCCGCCGGTCGACTCGATGGGCGATCTGCGCGCCGAGATGCTGAGCACGATGGCCGAGATGGGCGTCGCGGTCGAGAAGCATCATCACGAGGTCGCGCCCAGCCAGAACGAGCTCGGGATCGAGTTCTCGACCCTGCTGCGGATGGCCGACCACATGCAGATCTACAAGTATGTCGTCCATAACGTCGCCCATTCCTATGGCAAGACCGCGACCTTCATGCCGAAGCCGATCCTCGAGGACAACGGCTCGGGCATGCATGTCCATCAGTCGATCTGGAAGAACGACAAGCCGCTCTTCGCCGGCAGCGGCTATGCCGACCTGTCGGAAACGGCGCTGCACTATATCGGCGGCATCATCAAGCACGCCAAGGCGATCAACGCCTTCACCAACCCGACGACCAACAGCTACAAGCGTCTGGTGCCGGGTTACGAGGCGCCGGTGCTGTTGGCCTATTCGTCGCGCAACCGGTCGGCCTCTTGCCGCATCCCCTTCGTCGCCAGCCCCAAGGGCAAGCGCGTCGAGGTGCGTTTCCCGGACCCGTCGGCGAACCCCTACCTCGCTTTCGCGGCCCTTCTGATGGCCGGTCTGGACGGGATCGCCAACAAGATCGATCCGGGCGACGCCATGGACAAGGACCTGTACGACCTGCCGCCGGAGGAGCTGAAGGACGTGCCGACGGTCAGCGCGTCGCTGCGCGAGGCCCTGGCGGCGCTGGACGCCGACCGCGACTTCCTGATGAAGGGCGACGTCTTCACCTCGGAGGCGATCGACGGCTATATCGACCTCAAGATGGAAGAGGCGGACGCCGTCGACCAGACGCCGCATCCGGCGGAATTCAGCTTGTATTACAGCGTCTAAAACACCGTTCTTTCAAGAACGGTCGAACCAAAGGCCGCGCCCTCGGGCGCGGCCTTTTCCATTGCCGGCGCCGACCTCAGCGAGGCAGGGTCACGGTCATCTCGCGCCCACCCAGCCCATGGACGCTATCGCGGGCACGCAGGATCACCCGGTCGACCCC
>Ga0070728_10002636_pt1 | contig 21783 bp, 18 predicted proteins | sample tdDd471_FD_66723 | JGI IMG/M metagenome (GOLD analysis project Ga0070728, IMG submission 66723) | Marine sediment microbial communities from the Atlantic coast under amendment with organic carbon and nitrate - tdDd47.1 | ecosystem: Environmental > Aquatic > Marine > Coastal > Sediment | place... | reverse complement strand
CGCCGGCGCGCCGGCGTCCAGACTGCCGAAAGGCTCGCCGAATATTTCGCGAGCCATCCGAAAATTTCCCAGCCAGAAGCGGGCGGCGCCCGCGTGACCCAAGGGCCCGCGGCCGCCCTCGTTGCCCCGGAAGTAGGTGGTGCGCAGTTCGCCCCACATGTTGTCATCCAGGCCGTCGGTGCCCAGGGCGCAGTTGTCGGGGAAGCGGTCCACAGGTGCGCGCCCCACGCCGTTGTTCATGTTCGAGCGGCCACAGTGCACCAGCCAGACGCCCTTCTCTTCCAGGGTCTGCATATCGAGGGGTGAAAGATCCACACCGTGGGCGTAGATGCTGCCACTGCGGACCAAACCGTATTCCTGCAACCGGTTCAAGGGGTCGGGCCAGCCGCGGTCGTGGCTCACGTCCCGGTCCGTGGTGCCCTCTGCCAGATGGATGTGCAGGCCGGTGTCATAGCGACTGCACAGCCCCGACAGCAACTCAAGGGTTCGGTCTTCCAGCGTGAAGCTGGCGTGGGCACCGACCAGACCTCGGAACTGGGGGACTCCCGCACCGGGGCGCTCGTTCAACTTCTGCAGGTAGCGATCGTTCTCGTGCAACGTGACATCGCGCTGGCCCTTGCCGCCGCGATCGGTGACCTCGTAGCAAAGGCAACCGCGCAGGCCCACTTCGGCGATGCCCTGCTCGATGCGGTCCAGGGATCCTCCCACCGCCGCCAGGCTGGCGTGATGATCGAAGATCAGGGTCGTCCCGCAGCGGACTGCATCCCAGCTTCCGGCGACCGCGCTCAGATAGGTGGCATCGGCGTCCAGAGCCCTGTCCAGGGGCCACCAGATCTCGGTCAGGATGTCGGTGAAAGTCTCCAGGGGAGCCTTGGGTAGGGGCATCCCGGCAGCCAGGGCAGCGTACATGTGGCCGTGGGCATTGATATTGCCGGGCATCACGGTGGCGCCCTTCAAGTCGATCACTTCATCACCTGGCTGGGCCTCGAGTCCGGCACCGCGGGCCACGATCCGGTCGCCGACAATGCGCAGATCCACGGCTTCGACCTGGGGTTCGGCCGCCGCGTCCATGGCCACGGGGAAGTAGTCCAGCACCGTTCCGTTCTTGAGCAGCAATCCCTGCTCGTTGCCCTTGTCCGCGGACCTGTTGGCTCCCTGATCGCTCAAATGTCGGCCTCCTGTCTGCCCTTTTTCGTGGGCCCCGGCAAGGTGCCGAGGACTAATTGAAAATCTAACACATTCAACGCCGGAAAGGAATGTCGGGATGGCGATTCCGGTTCCTGGCACCGCCCGGAAATGCAGCAGCCCCACCTCGAGGCGGGGCTGCTTTTCGGGTCCAGGGGCCTCGATTCGTCGTTGCCGGGACCTACTCTGCCACCAACTCTTCGGCGGGCTTGAAGATGTTGTTCACCGAGTACTCGGTGACCACCCAGATCGTCGGGTCGCCATCCACCTGCAGCCAGGTTCCGGCCTGCACGTCACCGTCGGCCTCGCGGCTGCCGCCGAAGCGTAGAACTCTTTCGCTGCCGTCCAGGCGCACTACACGGGCGACGCGGGTCGGTTTGGCCAATCCGTACTCGGCCGGGCCACCCGCAGGATCGGCCACGTCGATGGCGCGGATACTGGTCACCGCGCCCATGATGGCGTCAGCCTTGGTCTTCAATGCGGGTCCGGCGTTCGGACGCACGATCTGCCATTCCCAAACGGAACGGTCAATCGCGGGTTGGCCTTCGACGCCGGGGCCGGCAGCTTCCGCTGCGGCGGGCTCGGCCGGGGTGAACTCCTTGAGCAGTTCGGTGACCGTACTTCCGTCCTCGAGAACGATCCGGTCGACGTCCTGCCGGTCATCCTTGACCGCCTGCAACTCCAGGAAGTGCTTGGAGAACGGTTTCTCCGGTCCGCCGTACAGGCCCATGCTCGCCAGGAGGTTCTTCTGGATCAGATAGACAGCAGACTCGCCGGGTCGCTTGACGAAGTTGCCCGGTGACCGTTCCGGACGTACGCCCAGATCCAGGGCCGCAACCAGCTCGCCGGCCGGGTCGTAGAGCCGGATCTTGACCGACTTGTCCTCGCTCAGACCGTAATCCGCTACTACCCCGGCGGCGTCGGAGCGGAACTCTCCGGCCAGATTGGCCAGGTTGTTCAGCAGCCCTTCGACGCGTTGGGTGCTGGCAGCAGCATTCCAAGCACTGTCGAGAACCCAGCCCTCGGGCGTGTTGGCCAGGACCACCAGTTCCAGGTCTGGTCCGTAGCCCAGAGAGATACTGCCCAGATCCGCGGGGCCGTACTGGCCTTCGATCAACACCGTGGTGGTGGGCCGGCTCGTCTCTTTTTTATGGCTACTCTTTTGCAGGAAGCTGACGACGCCCAGCACCACCAGGAGCCCTACCAGGATCAGGATTGTCTTGGGTTTGATCATGACGGTTTACCTCCTTTACCGGCTCGCGCCGCGGGCGTTGCGTTTCAGGTCCTGGCGATAGTTTGTCGCATCCTTGCGTCGCATGCCTGCCCGCATGAACCCGAAAACGGTCAGGCCCAGGGGCACCAGCAGAATAACGACGATCCGCCAGATCAGTTTCTCGCCTGTCTCCACCGGTCGTATGACCCGCTGAGTCAGCAACTTGCTGCGGATGGTCAATAGATCCTGGCTGCCGGCCATGTAGTCGACAGCATTCATCAGCAGAAGCGCATTCTGGGAGGCTCCCAGAATGTTGTTGTCGAACATCTTGGCACTGCCGATGACGAGCAATTGGCCGGGTTGCGGCTGCACCGGAGCCGGCGGTTCGGTGACTCCGGGCGCCTCTTCGGCGGCAGCCGCTGGATCGGCTGGCCAGTCGGGAACTCCCGAGGTCTCGAATGTGTCGGGGAACTGACCCTCGACCAGCACGGCCAGCACGTGGGGGCCGGTCATCTCCTTGCCGTCGGGGCTGAACACGCTGGCGGGCAAGGGGCCTTCGGACCAGCTATCGAGCCAGCTGTTGGAGCTGCTCTCGATCAGATTCGTGGCTTGCAGGCCGTTCTCCGACAGCTTGGTCACATCCAGCAACACCGGCGTGCCCCAGAGATAGAACAGGGTGCCGATGCGATTGACCAGGGGAGAGTCCTGCAGCATCTGGGTCTCGGTGACCCGGATCTGCACCGGTAGCTGGACCGGCTCGCGGGTCTGCATGCGCAGTCCGCCGAGGTTGACCTCCCGGGGCAGATCGATGACTTCCATGCTGGTGTCCAGCAAGTGGTCCTCCGAAACATGGATTCCGATACCGGCCAACAGGTGCTCCAGCCCGGTTTCGATGTTCTGACCCGAAATGCTCCAGCCACGGCTCTGACCCTGGCCCGGTCGGTAACCGTACTCATGGGCCTGGACGCCCATGATGACGGGAATACCGCCGCTCAGAGCCCGGTTGATCTCGTAGACTTGGCGCTGATTCAGGGCCGTCAGGGCCATGACGATCAGAAGATCTGCATCTTCGGGAATGGGCGATTGCTCGGTCAATTCCACCGGCACCGCCTCGTAGTGCTCCTGGTTCAAAAACTCACTGATCAGGGTGAACTGATCCTCGGGAGCCGGCGGCTGCATACCCTGCTGCATGTACATCATGGCCAGCTGCTGGTCGACTTCCTTGCGGGGACCGAAGACCGCGATCTTCGGCGTCTTGTCCCGGGTCAATCGATACACCGGTCCGATGATGTCCTGTTCCAGCGCGGGCAGGTTCTGCGGCAGGACCTGGGGCAGGATCTCCTCGGGCTTGTCCTTGTATGCGATGGTCATGGCGCTCCAGATCAGCTTGACGCCGATCTCGTCCTTGTCCACCGAACGAACCTGGAAGGGCTGGATGCCCTTGGCCATGAGGGTCTGCTGCATCTCCTCGTCGTCCTGGGGATTGAACACCGAGTACTCGAGCATGCCATCGGCCACGCCCTCGAAGTTCCGCATCTGCTCGTTGATGTCCCGCTCCAGCGTGCGCAGTTGTTGGGGCATCTTCTCCGACGGGGTGATGTAAAGCTTCACCTGCACCGGAACCTGGAGTTCCTGCAGGATCTCCACCGCGGCGGGGGACATGGTGAACAGACCGTCGTCGGTCATGTCGACGCGGGCCCCCTGCAGGTTGTTCAGTACCGACATCAGGAAAACGGCGATCGCCAGCAGCAGCACGGTGGCCACGGCAAAGGTGATTCTGAAATTACGTCGTTTGCTGTTCATGCTAGTACTTCCTCCCTTCCAGCCAGAGGGTGTTCAAGGAGAGGAATACTACCGTCAGACCCACGAAGTAGGTCAGGTCACCGAGGGAGACGACTCCCCGCAGCATCATGTCGTAGTGGGCCGACAGACCCAGATACTGCTGCAGGAACGAGCCGAAGCCGGGAATCCAGCCGTCGATGGTCGCAGCGACGGTGCCTATGCCCAGCAGGAAAATCACGAAACACGCCATGATACCCAGGATCACTGCCGAGATCTGGTCGCGCATCAGACCGCTGGTGAATGTGCCGACGGCCAGGTAAAGGGCTCCTAGCAACGCAGCGCCGATGTATCCGCTCCACAGGGCGCCCATATCGGGATTACCCAGCACCGAGACCATGATCGGCAGGGGCAGGGTGCCCAGCAGCGCCACCAGATAGAAGGCCAGAGCCGCCAGATACTTGCCCAGCATCACGTCGCGTGCACGCATGGGCAGGGTCATCAGCAGCTCGAACGTGCCGAGACGCTTGTCCTCGGCCCAGAGGCGCATGCTGACCGCGGGGATGAAGAAAATCAGGAAGAAGGGCAGGTTTCCGAAGAATCCTCGCAGGTCCGCCGCACCGCCGAGGAAGAATGAGGTCATGAACAACCCCGAATTCAGCACCAGAAACGCGATGATGAAGATATACGCGATGGGGCTGTTGAAGTAGGAGGCGAACTCCCGCCGGAAAATGGTGATCGTGTTACTCATCTATGCCACCCCCCGGGAACCCTGGTCGCCGCCGGCCAGGGCGCGGCGGGTCAAGGCAATGAAAGTATCCTCGAGACTGAACGGCGCCGGGTGTAACTCGGTCAACTGCCAGCCTCGACCGGTGGCCAGAATGGCCAGTTCGCCGGTGAGGTCGTGGGCGAATGAGCCGCGCACCTCGAAGCGGCATCCCGACTCGGTAGGCAACGCATGGACTTCTTCCACCGCGTTCAGGGCGCGTAACTCGCTCTCGACCGTGGCGGCGTCCTGCTGGACGCCGAGGAAGACGCGATCGCTGCCCATGGCTTCCTGGGCCAACTCGTGCACGTTGCCGTCGGCGATGATCCGGCCCTCGTTGATGATCACAACCCGGTCGGTCACAGGGCTGACCTCCTGCAGGATGTGCGTGGAGAAGATGATCGTCTTGTGCCCGGCAAGGCTCTTGATCAGGTCACGAATGCCGATGATCTGCAGCGGGTCGAGGCCGCTGGTGGGCTCGTCCAGGATCAGGATATCCGGATCGTGGATCAGCGCCTGGGCCAGCCCGGTCCTCTGCTTGTAGCCCTTGGACAGTTCCCCGATGGTTTTTTTGTACTCGGTGACCAGACCGCAGGCCTCGACGCACCAGTCCAGTCGTTCGTCCAGACGCGAGCCGCTCAAGCCGCGGGCGCGTCCCACGAAGGACAGGTACTCGTGGACATTCATGTCCAGGTAAAGGGGAACATTCTCGGGCAGGTAGCCGATGCGGCTACGCACCGCCAACGGCTGCTCCAGGACATCGATCCCATCCACTTTCACCGAGCCGCTGTCGGCGGCGAGGAAAGTGGTGATGATCTTCATGGTCGTGCTCTTGCCCGCACCGTTGGGGCCGAGAAAACCGAGGACCTCACCCCGGCCGATCCCGAACGATACGTCGTCGAGCGCTAGCATGGTCCCAAAGCTCTTCGTGATACCGCGCACTTCGATCATCGCGAAGACTCCTCAGGGGTTGAAGTGTTGAGTTGAAATCGGCGCCAAATATAAGCGCAACGGGCGAAATACTGCAATAACTGCAAAAAGTTCCGGTCGGACCGAAAATACTTTCGCCGGCACGGTTCGAACTCGGCGGTCGCCGGATTCCGCCTGACACGGCCTCAAACCGCCAGGCGGTCTGTGACCAGGGTGACCGAAACCAGCAGAACGAAGGTATTGATCTCCATGAAACGGATCCGACAGGCCTTGCCGAAACCCGCCAGGTTCGCTGCGGCGGGGCTGGGCCGCAACAGGGTCACCGCGCGCAAGACCACCAGCAGGCCTGTTCCGGCGACCAGGTAGCGGGGCACCGGGCTGTCAAAAAGGCTGAACAGGGGCATCAGCACCGAGGTAGCTGTCACTGCCGCGATCCAGACGAAGGTCAACCGGGCGATCTGGCGGCGGTCGAAGCGGTCGAAGAGGGACGGCAATCCGCTCTCGGCGTAGTCCTGCTCGTAGTGCATCAGCAGCAACCAGAAATGGGGCATCTGCCAGAGGAAGAAAAAGAATGCCAGCAGATGCAGGCTGGGATCGCTCAGATAGCCGCCGGCAGCGATCCAGCCCACCGCCGGAGGCAAGGCGCCCACCAGAGCTCCGGGCAGGGCTGCAAAGGGGGTGACTCTCTTCAGGGGAGTGTAGATGCCGTTATATACCACCGCCGCGGCCAGGCCCAGCAGGGCGGGGACCGGGCCGTAGAACAGCAGAGTCGCGGTGCCGGCGACCAGCAACGACAGGCTGCCGGCCAGGGCCCGCGTGCGGGTCAGACGTCCCGAGGGAATGGGACGGCCTTCGGTGCGGCCCATGCGTGTGTCGAGCCGGGCGTCCTGGACCTGATTCAAGGCGGCGGCGCCGCAGGCCTGCAGAAAGATCCCGACGAGGGCCGGAATCATCGCAGCATCGACCTGACCCCGAACCAGGATGTAGCCCACCGAAGTGGTGACCATCGAGGCGATGGTTATGCGCAGCTTGACCAGTTCCAGCCAGGGTTTCATGACGACTCCCCGCCTACTTCAACTGCTTGAGGTAGGTGATGATGTTGGCGATGTCCTCGTCGTCGAGTTGGCCCGCCATGGCAGGCATGACCGGCTCGTAGCCCTCGACGATGTCGGCGTTCGGTTCCAGCAGCGAGCGGCGGATGTACTCGTCGTCCACGGTGATTTCGCGCTTCTCGTCGCCGGTCATGACGAATTCCGTCTTGCCGTAGAGTCCCTTGAACGAAGGGCCGATGAGCTTCGAACCGTCGGTGCTGTGGCAGGCGATGCAGCCCTTGATCGTCAGCAGATCGATGCCCGTGGGCTTGCCGGGATCGACACCCAGCCAGTCGTAAAACTCGGCCTCGGGCATCGCCCGCACCTTCGAGAGCATAGCGGAGTGACGGTCGCCGCAGTACTCGGCGCACAGGATGTCGAACTCGCCGTCACGGGTGGCCTCGAACCACGCGTGGTTGTCGCGACCGGGCATGCAATCTTCCTTCAACCGGAAAGCAGGCACGAAGAAGCTGTGAATCACGTCGGCCGACTGCAGGTTCAATGCCACCGGCTTTCCCGTAGGCACCACCAGGGTAGGCGACTGCTTGCCGTTGGCGTACTCGAAACTCCAGGACCACATCCGGGCGTGCACGGTCACGGGGATGGCATCATCGGGCGTTTCGCGCATGACCTTGAAACCGGCCCAGCCGTAGTAGAACATGACCAGCACTAGAACCGTCGGCAGGACGGTCCACAGGGTCTCGAGAGTGGCGTTGCCCTCGATCTGCGACGGATTGGGATTGCGTGAACGACGGTACCGGAAGATGAACCACACCATGGCGGCGGTCACACCCACGAGCATGATCACCGAGGCACCCAGAATGAACCAGAACGTGTTGTCGACCAGGGCGGAATAGCTGGAAGCTCCTGACATCATCATCCTCACCGGTACAGGTAGTCGAAGAAGGTCAAACCCATCACGATGGCCAGGATCGCAACCGCCACCAGGAACATGATCTTGAACACCGGGCGTTCGTACTTCAGGTGCATGAACCACAGCAGGATCATCGCAGCCTTGATCGGGGTAACGACCATGGCCACACCGATGCCCACGCGTCCCGGGAACCAGACACTGGCCGCGACGGTGATCGCGGTCAGGACCAGCAGTCCGACCCAGACCAGGATGAAGGTCCCGTCAGGTACCGGATGATGCTCGGTGGTGGCGGCGTGTTCCGCACCGGCTAGGCTGGCGTTGTCCATCACAGTCCTTTCAGTTGGTCAGGTAGAACAGGGGCAGCAGGAAGATCCAGATAAGATCCACCAGATGCCAGTACAGTCCCGTGTATTCCAGGACGCCCTGGTTGGCGGCGTTCACGCTTCCGTTGCGTATCTTCACCAGGACCACCAGCATCACGATCATGCCGATGACCACGTGGATGCCGTGCAATCCCGTCATCATGAAATACAGATTGAAGAACAGGCCCTCGCCGTGGGGCATGGCGTGCAGATGCTCGGCCCCGGGGAAGATGCCGTGGGAGTGCTTGGCGCTCCATTCGAAGTACTTGATGACCAGGAAGACCCCCGCCAGACCGAGAGTCGCGACCAGGGCTGCGAGGCTACGCCCGATCCGGCCGCGTTGCAGCGCGCCCACCGAAAGCACCATGGTCAGGCTGCTTGTCAGCAACACGATGGTGTTGGTCACGCCCATGGTCACGTTCAATTCCTGGGCGGCGAGGCCGAATTCATGGCCGAAGCGCTGGCGGTAGACGGCGTAGACGATGAACAGTCCGCCGAAGAGCAGCAACTCGGTGAAGAGGAAGAGCCACATGCCGGTCTTGGCTCCCACCGGGTCGGCATGATGGTGGGCGGGGGCCGCCGTGGTGGCGTTCATTGAACTCATGACGCAGCCTCCGGCGTGGCCGTCGGCGCCGACTTCAGGATCTCCTCGAACTCGTAGGGACCATGGGTCACCACCGGCGGTTTCGCGAAGTTGAACTGAGGCGGCGGCGAAGACGCCTGCCATTCCAGCGTCGAAGCGCCCCACGGATTCGCGGGAGCCGGACTGCCGCTACGGGCGCCGCGCCACAGGTTGTAGATCATCAGCAAGATGCCTCCTACCAGGATCCACGAGCCCACCGTTGAAATGAAGTGCGGTACCTGAAACTGGGGCAGGTAATCGTGATAGCGACGAGGCATACCCATGATGCCCAGCACCAGCATGGGGAAGTACAGGGTATTGAATCCGATCATGATCAGGCCCCAGGCGGTGCGGGCCCGCTTCTCGTTGTACATGCGGCCGAAGATCTTGGGGAACCAGAAGTGCATGCCGGCGAACAACCCGATGCCTGCACCTCCGAACATCGTGTAGTGAAAGTGGCCAACAATGAACGCGGTGTCGTGGACGTGGATGTCCGTGGACAGGGCGCCGTTGACCAGCCCCGTCAATCCGCCGATCGAGAACAGGAAGATGAAGCCCACGGCGTAGAGCAGGGGCACCCCCACCTCGATGGATCCCTTGTAGAGGGTCGCGACCCAGTTGAAGATCTTGATTCCCGTGGGAATGGCCACCAGGAAGGTCAGCAGGCTGAACACCCAGCGGGCCGTGTCACTCATGCCGACGGTGAACATGTGGTGACCCCAGACCAGGTAACCCACGATGGCGATGGCCATCGAGGACATGGCAATGGCCTTGTAGCCGAAGATCGTGCGGCGGGCAAAAGCCGGTAGAATTTCCGAGACGATGCCCATGGCGGGCAGGATCATCACGTAGACAACCGGGTGGCTGTAGATCCAGAACAGGTGCTGGTACAGGATGGGATCACCGCCCCGTGCCGGATCGAAAAAGCCGATACCCACGGCCCGCTCCATGGCCAACAGCACCAGGGTGATACCGACGACCGGCGTCGCGATGACCTGGATCCAACTCGTGGCGTACAGGCCCCAGCAGAACAAGGGCATCCGGAAGAAGCCCATGCCCTTGGCCCGTAGCCGGTGGATGGTCGTGATGAAATTCATTCCCGTCAGGATGGAGCTGAAGCCCAGGACGAAGGCCGCCAGCACGGCCAGGGTCACGTTGCTGCCGGTGTTCACGCTGTAGGGCGCATAGAAGGTCCAGCCCGTGTCCGGGGTTCCGCCGCCGGTGAACAACGAAACCAGGGCCATCACCGCCCCCACCATGTAGACGTACCAGCTGGCCAGATTCAGCTTGGGGAAGGCCACGTCATCGGCGCCCAACTGCAGGGGCAATACGAAGTTGCCGAGTACCGCGGGAATACCAGGCACGATGAACAGGAAGATCATGATCACCCCGTGGAGGGTGAATACGGAATTGTAGGTGCGGGCGTTGATGAACTGCTCGCCCGGCTGCATCAGTTCCAACCGGATCAACAGACCCAGCAGCATGCCGACGATGAAGAACGTGCCCAGCGCGGCCAGGTACATCAGCCCGATACGCTTGTGGTCCGTCGTCAGCAACCATGACATCATTCCCGAGCGTCCGCCCGGAGGATCGTCGAAGTAGCTGCCCGAGTAGCCCCACGGTTGTGCTGCTCCGGCCGTGGCCGCAGCGCTGACCTGACTGTCGGTCATCTGATCAATCCTCTCTGCCGCGCATACGGCGGGTACTGAAGAACAGGAATCCCGCGAAGAAGAAGACGGAAATCAGCATGACGCTGCCGACGACGCGGGCGAGGTTGAACGCATAGGTCCGGCCCTCGGGATCGAAGCTGAAACAGAAGCGCAGCAGGCGTGCCGTGGTCGGTGTGACCTTGCCCCGGGAGGCCTCGTGGACCCCCATCTGGAAGTCGAAGGGCAGGAAGCGGGTACCCACCAGGTAGCGCACGATTTTGCGGTCCGGCGCCAGGATGATCAGGCCACCGGGATGGATGTACTCGTTGCCCACTTTCTTGTAACGGAATCCGGCAGCGCTGGTCAGCCGCGCGATGTTCTGGTCATCACCGGTGAAGAAGCGCCAGGCCTCCGGTGGCAAGGGGCGGCTGAGCTGAGCGAGGTAATTGTCGCGTTTGGCTTTGGCCACTTCCGGTGTGTCGTTGGGCTCGAAGCTGACGGTCAGCAACTGGAACGGCTGCTTGTCCGGATCCAGATTGCTCTTGCCCAGGATGTCAGCCACCTCGTTCAACAGGGGCGTACAGATGCCGGGACACTCGTAGTAGACGAAGAACAGGATGGTTGGCTTGTCCACGAAGTCCGCCAGCAGCACACTCTGTCCGTTCTCGTCCATCAGCGTGATGTCACCGGGAATGTACTCGCCCAGATGCTCGGTGAATTCGACCAGTTCGCCGGGGCCTGATTCGACCGCAGAATCGGCCGCTTCCTGTGCCGTCACCGGCAGGGCAAAGACCATGAGAATAATCGGGATTGCAGCCACCCAGCGGGGCGGCAGACCGAGGCTAGGACCTCTGTCCAGTACGGACCAGAACATCGCTGACTCCTTCGTTCCCCTGTGGAGGAGGATTCGCCGGGCGGCTGGGATCCGACCAGGCAAACCAGCGGACGTGAAACATCTAGTGGCTTGGTATGATTTTGAATTGCAATGTTAAATAAGACGGAAAAAGTCCGCAATAAAGGGATTTGGCCCTGTAGGTCCGAAAATCATTAACATGTTGATGTTAAACAAGTTGGTTCAACAAAAAAGATCAGACCTGAGGCCGGGTCACCCATGACATACAGGTCCCCTTGGGGTCGATAGGGCCTTTGACCAGGGTACAGGTGCCGCAATGGCTCCCTTTGGGATCCACGGCCCAGAAGCGACACAGGTCACAGGCTTTCGCCGGATTCTCGGCTGATTGCTTGTATTTGAACGTCTGACGGGTTATCAGCGCTTCGCTACTCAGGGTGGTCCGATCGCCGCAGGGAGCTGCCCCGTCCGCCCCGGCAACTTGACCGTGCGCGCCGGTCGGAACGACGTCGCCGCCGGCCGAGGTCGACGCTTCTTTGGGCTGGGGATCGTCGTTGCCGCAGGCGGGCAATACGGTGAGCATCCCGCAACCCGCCAATGTGAGCAGACCCGCCTGCTGCAGGAATCGTCGCCGGTGTACCATGAGGTCCGATTTCATGGGATCGCGCCTTCGTCAGATGGGTCAACCAGAACCAGCGGATATGATGGACCAACTACGAGCTGGAAGCCAGGGCTATCGTGCCCGCCGGCGGCTCAGCGAACGAGCATCAGCTTCCGGGTCACCGCTGCCTGCGGGCCATCCACCAGGCGAGCGACGTACTGGCCACTGGCCAGGCCCTGGCCTCGATCGTCCTGTCCGTTCCACACCACCTCGTGGGTGCCCACGGACAGGGGATCGTCCACGAGGTGCCGGACGCAGCGCCCCCTCAGGTCGTAGATCTCCAGCCGTACCCGTTGTCCCGAGTGAACGGCGAAGCGCAACACGGTCCGGGGATTGAAGGGGTTGGGGTGATTGCTCAGTTTGGCGCCGTTCAGCGCAGGCAACTCGTCGTCCACCGGGCTGGAGGAGGCGCCATAGACGAAGGTCACCGGCAGGGAGTGAGGCGAGTCCGGGGCATTGCTGGTCAGGACGATGGTGTCGTGATAGACGCCTTCGGCCAGTAGATCCGGGTCGAACAGAGCCGTCACCCGCAGCGAGTCGCCGGGGTCGATGGCGCCGCCGGGCAGATTGACGTCGAGCCAGCTCGACGACCAACCGGGTGTACCGGGCACGAGGGGCAACTCGCCGTCGTTGCAGATCCAGAAGGTCTCGGGTTCAGCCAGAGGCAGGTTCTCCAGGGCCGCAGGAATGTCGATCAGACCGGCGCCGGTGAAATTGTCCCGGCCGGGTCCCGCCGGGGCGATGCGCAGATCCAGAGCAGTCGTCTCGAGGGCCTCGCAGAGCTGGGCCACGGTGGCCTCGCCTGCGGCAGACATCAGGATACACATGGCGCCCGTTACCAGTGGACAGGACATGCTGGTGCCGGAGTAGATGACGTAGGCACCGCCGCCGGTGCAACTGGTGATCAGGTCGCCGGGAGCCGAGAGGTCCGGCTTGATCAGACCCGGGGTATAGGGATAGTCGTGATAGTCGGTGTCTCCGTAGGTGTTCTCCACGTCCCAGGCGGTGGGACCGTGGCTGGAGTAGGCCCAGACTTCCTGGTACTGGTCCACGGCGCCCACGGCCACGACGGCGGTGTGGCCGCCATTGGGAGCGTACCAGGGACTCGGGCTGTCGCCGGGACTGACAATGTCTGCCGGCGGGGGGTAGTGACCGCCGTAGTTGTCGCCGTTCCCTGCCGAGCAGATCCAGGGCACTTCGATGGAAAGAAAGAGTTCGGCGTTGTAGCGATTGGCCGCCCGGGTGGCGTCCGACGCTTGTTGCCAGCCGCCGCTCAAGTTGAACAGGTCCACGCCATGATCCAGGCCGAACTGCAGGGCCTCGATGAGATCGTCCATGTAGCCGGGCAGCGCTCTGAGCGGCATCACCACTGCGCCGGGAGCAGCACCGCAGGTCGTGCCGGCACTGCCGTCACCGACGATCAGGCCGCTGGTGTGGGTTCCGTGATAGAACGAGTCGCCGTCGTAGGGGTCGTTGTCGTCGTCAACGGTGTCGTAACCGTGATGGGGATACTCACTACCGCCGTCCCACAAGTGACCGGCCAGGTCGGGATGGTCGTAGGCGATACCGGTGTCCAGGTGTCCGACCAGGATGCCTTCACCCGTCTGGCCCCGGGCCCAGGCCTCGTCGGCACCGATGGCGGCGATGTGCCACGCATTGGCCCGCGAATCGGTAGCCATCGGGGCAACTGCGTAGGCCGTGCCTGGGGCGCCGAAAGTGGTGGACTTCTGGTCATCCAGCCACAGCTGGCCGATGCCCGGCTGTAGCGCCAGTTCGGCCACCGCATCGGCGTTCATTTTCATGGCAATGGTCTGGGACAACCACAGGGGTCTGGGCTCGCCGCCGCGACCGCTGCCGGCCAAGGCATGGAGAGTTGCGGACAGCTCGCCGAATACCCGGTCGGTGTGATTGCGGGCTGCCGCCAGGATGACCTCGCGTCGAGTGGCGACGCTGGCGTCGGCAAGCGCCTGACCCATGGCTGTCGGATCGATGCGCAACGCCGGTACGACCATCACGCGCAGCAGCTCGTCGTCGCGGGTCATGGCCATGGCTTCGGCCAGTCGAGAGTCGATGACCGGCAAGTGGACCTGTCGCCGTAGCAGGGGCTGGTCCTTCAGGACGAGTGCTTGCTGACGGGTCTGTTCGGGCATGATGGTCTTGACCAGCCGGCTGGGATTGAACCTGAGCAGAGGCTCGCCCTCGATCCACTCCAGGGCCAACACCAGGCCGTTGTCGTCTTCGCTGGATTCGGCCACGAAGTCGTCTCCGTCAAGCCTCACTGCCAGAGTGTGCTGGCCCGCGGTCAGAACCAGGGGGTGATCCTCGATCGTGACGTACTGTCCGGTGGGCAGGCCGCCGCTGGCCGCCCAGGCAGCGTTGACAGCGCCATCGACCAGCAGCTCGACGTTGAAGGTCTCGGCAATGTCGGCCAGTCCGTTGTTCTGCAAGGCGAAGCTGACGAATGTCGTGTCTCCGGCGGCGAGCCAACCGGTGGCACGCTCGCCGCGAACCATATTGGCGACCAGGGACGAGTCCCAGCCGACGGGGCGGAACATGCCCAGATTGGCTGCCACGTCGCGGCTACTGACATAGATGTTGTGACCTTCGGTGGCGAAGTCGCGCCGGTCGACCCAGGCGGCGTGGATGCGTTCGCCCGTGGCCAGGCCGTAAGCCGAATGAAAGGCGGGCTCGACCCGCGGCTCCTCGCTGACCAGTTCCACCGGACCGAAGAGATCAGCCTGTCCGTAGCCGCTGCCCAGCCGTGCGGCCAGGTGGAATTCGTCGGCATTCTCCGGTGCGTCGAGCCAGACGCAGCCCACGACCCCGTTGCGAACCAGGAGGGTGGGTCCAACGCTCTCGTAGTCGTCGGCCACCAGGCCATAAGGACCATAGAAGCTGCTGCCCGCGTCCCAGGAAAAGGTGTAGATGATGTCTCCGTTGGTGGTCAAACCGTCGGTGTAGTCCATCTGGTAGACGACGAAGACATCGTCATTCTCGCAAGCCAGTTGGGGGAACCCACAGTTGTCAGGAGTGAATCCGGTGAGGCTGGCCGGCTCGCTGAAGCTCCCGTTCACCGCATCGGTGGCGATCAGGATCTCGGTCTCGCCGGTGTAGTAGTCGGCTTCGGCGTTTATGAAATGCACCGTGCCTCCGGAAATGGCCACGTCGGGCCAGTACTCGGGATAACCGTCGGGCAGGAAGTAGTCGTAATTGATGGTCTGGCCTCCGTTTGTAGAGGCCATGAAGATCAGGGTCCACTCGTACTGGTACAGGTCCCAGTTGATGGTCAGCCAGGCTGCGGCGATGAACACGGTGGAGAAATCACCAGCACCGTTGACGGCGATCGCCGGCGTGGCACAGGCCTCACCGGTGCCCAGGCCGCGCACCGATCCCCAGTCGTGGGGCGAGTCGGGGCCGGTGCTTCGGCAACGCAGGATGTAACCATCCTCGCGGATCCAGGTAGCGTGCAGGTAGCCGCCACCGTCTATGGCCAGTTCAGGGTGAAACTCGTCCTCGCTGAACGAGGGCAGTTCCCATACCTGCCAGGTTTGACCGTCGTCACCGGAACGGGCCACATGTATGTCCCGGTCGGTGCCGCCGAGGTCCCTGGCAGCGAACATGGCGTAAAGGTCTCCGGTCAGAGGGCTCTCGGCCAGAGATACGTACTCGTCGTTCATATTGGTGGGGTTGGCCAGCAACCGGTCTGCTGTCCAGGGTTGGTCTCTCTGCGCCGTGGAGAGCGAGGTCGCCCGCGTGGGAGCCTGACACGCTGGGCGTCTGCTGTACCGCGAAGGGTCAGCACCACGGCGCAATGTTCGCAGGTAATGGGGGTCGGTCAATGCGTCGATGCGTGCCCGGATTTCCGGAGTCAGCGCAGCGGCAGGAACACGCGCTGCGTCGCCGGCCTGGTTCTGTTTGGTCTGATCGCTGAGGTCCAGATCCTGAAATGGCGCCGGACCGCGCCGTGGGTCGCCGTGCCCGCTGAAGCTGAGCCGGGTCCTGGTCCGCTCGAGTTCGATCTGGCCGGCCGTCGGCAAGTGATCCTGGATGACCGGATGCGGAGTCCGCGTCGGGGTCCTCGGCATCGCCGCTGCTGTGGCCAGGTCGAGGTCGAGAAGGCCGCTGGCGATTGCCAGGCCCGTAACCAAGAAAACCAGGCCCAGGGGACCTCGCCGTTGGCGGTGCAGGTTGGCCGTAGATTTCATCGATCACTCCCGATCAAACGGCAGTTGGTCTGACGTTGACCTGGCCCCCGATATGACGTCTATCAAAACAATGATTTCCATTTGATTTTGCAAATAATACCACAAAGAACACTTATGGGTCAATGAAAGAGTTAAAACATCAAAATAAAGAACATATGAACCCTTGCGGTGGCTGGTATTAATCGTATATTTACGATTAACGATAAAGCGGTTCCGATCGATCCAAGGAGTGATCATGGCGATTCCCAGAAACCAGGAGTACACGGAGGATCTGATTCTTCTGGCGGACCTGGCCAAGGCCCTGGCGCACCCCGGGCGTCTGCGCATTTTGCAGATCCTGGCCGAGCGCAGCAGTTGCATCTGCGGTGAGATCGTGGATCAGGTTCCCCTGTCCCAATCCACGGTATCCCAGCACCTGAAGGAATTGAAACGGGTGGGTCTGGTTCAGGGCGAGATCGAGGGACCCCGGACCTGCTATTGCCTGGACCCGGTGACGCTGTTGCAAGCCCGTGATAGCTTCATCCAGTTATTCGGCAGCATGAACTGCTGCACAATTGAGGGAGAGAGCGATGAAAACGAATCATGAACTCAAAGCCATCGTGAAGGACAAGTACGGTCAGATCGCTCGCGAGGTCAGCGACTCTGCCGCCGGAGCTGCCTGCTGCGGTTGTGGATGCAGCGATCCCATTGGCGGAGTGAACTTCGCCGAGGGCTACGACCAGTTGCAGGGCTACGTGGCCGACGCCGATCTGGGCCTGGGCTGCGGCCTTCCCACCGAGCATGCGGGTATCCTGCCGGGACAAACGATCCTGGACCTGGGCAGTGGTGCTGGTAACGACGTTTTTGTCGCCCGTTCGCTGGTCGGTGACAAGGGCAGGGTCATCGGTGTGGATATGGTGCCGGAGATGATTGAGCGGGCCGATCAGAACAACCTGAAGCTGGGGCACGCCAACGTGGAATTCCGGCTGGGGGAGATCGAGGCCTTGCCGATGTCGGAGGACGAGGTGGACGTGGTGGTCAGCAACTGCGTGCTGAACCTGGTGCCGGACAAGGAGCGTGCCTTTGCGGAGATCCATCGAGTACTCAGGCCGGGTGGGCACTTCTGCATCTCGGACATCGTCCTGGAAGGAGAGTTGCCGACCGAGTTGGCCGAGGCCGCCATCTTGTACGCCGGGTGTGTGGCCGGTGCCCAACAGAGGGAACAGTACCTGGCAACCATCGCCGGAGCGGGCTTCTCCGACATCGAGGTCAAGGTGTCTCGGGAGATTCGTTTGCCTGACGAGATCCTGTCCACTCATCTGGACGACACCGCCCTGCAGGCGTACCGGCAGAGCGGAGTGGGCGTTCACAGCATCACCGTCGTGGGGCGAAAGGGCTAGGGGTGATTGCGCGATCCGTGATTCAACCTGATACTCACCGCTGTCCCCCGGTGTTGCTCACCGGGGGACAGCGCTGTATTGTAGCCCGCGTCGTCCTGTCCGGACCCCAGCCCCTGCGAGAGCGTCATGCCACGACCGCCGCGTCCCGAACGAGTCCCACCCAAGATCTGGCAATACGAGCTGCCCGGGGGTTGGATCGTGCTGGCCGGGCGCAACGACCAGGACAACGACACCCTGTCGATAAAGTTGGCCAAGCCCAACGACTGGTGGTTCCACGTCAGGGGCATGCCCGGTAGCCACGTGTTGCTGCGGGTCCCCGCAGGAGAGGAACCCGACAACGCCACGGTCAAGGCAGCCGCCGCGGTGGCCGCCTGGCACAGCAAGAAGCGCGAGTCCAACATGGTGGCCGTCAGCGGCACCCGGGCCCGCTACGTGACCAAGCCTCGCGGGGCCAAACCAGGAACCGTTGAGATACGTAAAGAGAAGGTATTCAAGGTACGACCGGCCATCCCGGAGGAGTCCTGATGCTCGAAAGCACACGGCAAACCGTCCTGACCCTGCTGGACAACCAGTGGTGGCGGGTGCTGGCCATTCTTCTGGGTTCCCTGCTGGTGGTGATCCTTTTGCGGGTTCTGTTGATGCCGATCCTGAGGCGGCTGACCCGCAAGACAGCCATCGAGGTCGACGACCAGATCGCCGATCGCCTCTGGCCTGCTCTGTTCCAGACTGTCTTTCTGCAGGCGATTCATTGGGCTGTTATCGACTTCGTGCCCGACACGCAGATCGATTTGCTGGTCACCGGCATCGTGACGACTCTGATGGTCCTGATCTGGGGTCGCTTCGCGTTGAATGCCGGCGCCATCATCTTCAAGCATATGTCCGAACAGGCTGACCGGGTGCGCTGGGTCCAGCCCCAGACCCTGCCTCTGATCCAGTTCACGTTCAAGGTGCTGGTCGTGGCGATCATGGGCTATCTGATCATGTCGGCCTGGGAGATCAACCTGACCAGTTGGTTGGCTTCGGCGGGGGTCGTCGGCATCGCGGTCGGGTTCGCCGCCAAGGACACCCTGGCCAATTTCATCAGTGGCGTTTTCATTCTCGTCGATGCGCCCTACAACGTGGGGCAATACATCGTCATCGACGGTGTGACTCGCGGCGTGGTGACAGACATCGGCATGCGCTCGACGCGCCTGTTGACCCGGGATAACGTGGAAGTCACCGTTCCCAACGCGGTCATCGGCAACGCCAAGATCGTCAACGAATCCAGCGGCCCGTCACCGCGTATGCGGGTACGGGTATCAGCCAGCGTGGCCTACGGCAGCAACGTCGACCGGGTACGGGAGATTCTGCTGAGCTGTACCGAAGGGCTGTCCCACGTCAGTGACGACCAGAAGCCGTCCATCCGTTTCCGGGCCATGGGCGAGTCGAGTCTGGATTTCCAGGCGATGGTCTGGGTCAAGCATCCGGTCTTCCGGGGCCGGGTCACCGATGAACTGAACACGCGGATCTACAAGGCCCTGATGGCCGAGGGTGTCGAGATTCCGTTCCCTCAGCGGGATATCCACATCAAGGAGTGGCCGGCACCGCCGGCCGGATTGGGCACCACCGCGCCGGTTCGAGAGCCGGGAACGGACTCGGCGGCTTCGGCAGACGAGCTGGAGCTCTAGGAGCCGGTCGCCCGCTCCCGTTTCTAGGTCCAAGCTTCGAACTCGATGACCTTGCCTCCGACGACTACCGTCCGGGCGGGCTCGGGATGGCACAGTATCAACGCTGCCACCGGGTCGTCGGCGCCGTCGTAGCCGATGGCCGACAGATCGAAGACAGCCAGGTCACAGGCCATGCCCACTTCCACTGCGCCCAGGTCCTCTCTGCCCAGGCAGCCGGCGCCGCCCAGGGTGGCCATCTCCAGCACCTCGTTCACGGTCATGGCGGCGGCGCCGCCGGTGACCCGGTGCAACAGCAACGCCTGGCGCAGTTCAGCCAGCAGATTCGAACTGTCGTTGCTGGCCGAGCCGTCCACCGCCAGTCCCACCGGACATCCGGCAGCCCGGAGGTCGCGGACCCTGCATACGCCCGATCCCAGGCGCATATTCGAGGTGGGGCAGTGAGCGATCCCTACACCGGCGGATCCCAATCGGGCCACCTCGTCGTCGTCGAACCAGATGCCGTGGGCCAGCCACACGTCTTGGGTCAACCAATCCACCGACTCCAGGAAATCCACCGGTCGTTGACCGTAGACCTTGAGGCAGTAGTCGTCCTCGTCCCGGGTCTCGCCCAGGTGGGTGTGCAGGCGCACTCCGTGACGGCGGGCCAGTTCCGCCGTGTCCTTCATCAGTTGCGGATCCACCGAGAACGGTGAGCAGGGGGCCAGGGCGACGCGTACCATGGCGCCCGGCGCCGAGTCGTGCCACTTGGCGATCAATCGTTCGCTGTCCGCGAGGATGGTCTCGGCGTCCTGGACCACCGTGTCCGGAGGCAAACCCCCGTCCTTGACCGAGCGGCTCATGCTGCCTCGGGTGGGGTGGAAGCGGATGCCGGAATCCCTGGCTGCTTCGATGGTGATGTCGATGAGGTGGTCCGATGCGTCCCGGGGAAAGAGATAGTGGTGGTCCGTGGTCAGGGTGCAACCTGAACGCAACAGTTCCCGGAAGCCCACCAGGGCGCCGCGATAGAAGTCGTCATCCTTGAGCTGGGCCCACACCGGATACAGTGTCGTCAGCCAGGCAAAAAGCTCGCTGTCCACTGCGTCCCGCCAGGCCCGGGTGCGGGTCTGGAAGAGGTGGTGGTGAGTGTTGATCAGGCCAGGCAGGACCACGCAACCCGTGGCGTCGTAGGCGGTGAACTCGGAACTGGGTATGCCGGCCACGAGATCCGGAACCACGCCCTCGCCAGTGGCGATGATCAGACCGTCGCGGGCGGCCACCCAGCCCTCATTGAGGACGGTGCGACCCGCATCCATGGTCACCAGGGTGCGGGCGTTCTTCAACAGAAAGAGATCGTTGTCTGCCATGGGGGCGCTCCAATTGACATATCGTGCGTGTCGGGTCTGGATTTTCCAGTGTAGTCGGTTAAAGTATAGTCTGCGGGAGACTCCGCGCTACTGGAACCTGGTTCGTTGAAGGGGGCCGCCCATGTGGGATCTGAAAGAATACCGGTTTGCCGCCAACGCCGCAGAGGCTGTCGCGTTGCTGCGCAAGGGACCGGGCAAGGGGGCCTACATCGCCGGGGGGACCGACATGTACCTCTACCCACCCGACTGCGACTTCGTGGTGGACATCAATCATGCCGGTCTGAGTGATATCGCTCGCACGGCCAACGGCGACGTTTTTCTGGGCGCAGCGGCGACGCTGCAAAATATCGTCACCAACGACCTGATCACCGGGTACGCCGGCGGGGCCGTCAGCGAGGCCGCCGCCCGCTGCGGCAACCGTCCCGTGCGGACCACCGCGACCATCGGTGGTAACCTCTGCAACGCGCTGCCGTCGGCGGATATGGCGCCGGTGCTGCTGGCGTTGGACGCGGTCTGCTACATCGCCGACGAGGACAGCCAGGAAAGCCTCCCGCTGAACGACTTCTTTGTGGGCCCGCGCCAGACGGTGCTTGGCGACCGGCTGCTGGTCGGGCTGGGACTGCCGGCCGAGGCCTCGCGCTGGCATTGCGTCTGCCACAAGTTGACCCGCTCGGCCGAAGACATCGCCCTGGTGCAGGTGGCCGTGGCCCTGGGCATCTCCGACGGTGTGGTCGAACACGCCCGGATCGCCCTGGGCGCGGTGGCGCCGGTGCCTTTGCGGACCACCCTGGCCGAAGCATTGATATTCGGCAAGCCCGTGGCCGAGATCGACCCGGATCTGATCCGGGACTTGGCCGAGGTTGCCGCCGGTGAGGCCGATCCCATCGACGACCACCGGGCCAGCGCGGAGTACCGGCGCGATATGGTGCGGGTACTGACTCGCCGCCTTTTGTCCAAGGCCCTGTCCTGGCGCGATGACGACCCGACAACGAGTAGCGACATCCATCCGCAAGGCGGAGACACGGGAGGCGTGGCGTGAAGGTAGAGCTGAACCACAACGGGCAGGATGTGACCTGGGAGATCGCGCCGGGGCAGACCCTGCTGACTGCTCTGCGCGACGCGGGCAGCCTGTCGGTCAAGAGAGGCTGCGAGACCGGAGATTGCGGCGCCTGCACGGTGTTGTTGAACGGCGAACCGGTCAATTCCT
>Ga0070728_10002635_pt1 | contig 21787 bp, 19 predicted proteins | sample tdDd471_FD_66723 | JGI IMG/M metagenome (GOLD analysis project Ga0070728, IMG submission 66723) | Marine sediment microbial communities from the Atlantic coast under amendment with organic carbon and nitrate - tdDd47.1 | ecosystem: Environmental > Aquatic > Marine > Coastal > Sediment | place... | reverse complement strand
AACTAGGCCCTCAACCTAGCGCGTCTGCCAGTTCCGCCACCTCGGCGTGGGATCGCGAGTTCTACCACGCGCCTCAAGGCGCGGCAACCGATCGCGGCGGCAAAGCGCCTAATCGCCGCTTTCCGAATCGGTTTCGTCGGACGGGGCGGCGCCCTCGACGGGCGCCATCAGGACGGTGCCCTGGACGGTGACCTTCTTCAGCTCCCCGACTCCGAGGTTGACCACCATGCCGATGCCGTCGATGACCATGAGCGGCGCCAGCGCTTCCTCGAACTGGCCGCGCAGCTTGTAGTACTGCTGCTCCTTGAACAGCACGATCTGCTTGTTCACGAGCTCGGCGATCTTGTCCTCATCCTTCACGCCATTGCTGCGGTGCATGTCCGCCAAGCGGCCGCGCTCGCCGGCGACCCCCATGCGCTGCGTCGCCCAGTCGCGGACGCCGTCGTAGATCGAGTCGTAGAGCGTCGGGCCGTTCAGGATCAACCCGAACGTGCCGTTGCGCGGAAGGTTGGCAACCAATTCCTCCATCCGCGGATCGCTCAGCAATCGCTGCTGATCGTTCCCTTTGGCGCGATGCAGCGCTTCGGCCGCCCCCACCGTCGACGACAAGAAGAAGAACCGTCCGCCCAACTCGCCGAATGCGGGATTAAAGATGGCCAGTTCCTCTTCGCGAACCGTCGGTGCCGCCTTGCGGAAATTCAACTGCGGGTTCTTGCCCTTCGACTCGAGGCCGAGGAACTGCATGTTCTCGAACAGCTTGGTCGTCACCGCTGCGGGTGAGACCGAGTCCTTCACGCGACTGACGATCGACACCGCCATCTGTCCCTTGGGGATGTCGGGCCCGTCGAACGCCTCGGTGTACTCACGCCAGTTGGCCTCTTTGAAGATCAACGGCCGGTGGAACACGACCAGGTGCGTGTCGCCCAACTCCGAGGTCAGGTGCCGCAGCAGCCGGTCGAGGTCGGGCCAACGGTTCTTCGAGGACCGGCGCACCTCTTCGTTGAACAGCTCCAACAGCTCCTTGGGGACCATTGTCATCAAGATATCGACCAGCTGCTCCGGATTGGCCTTCAGCACCAGCGCGCCGACTACGTCATCCTTGGGGATGAAGCGCCCCATGCCTTCCATGCCCAGTTCGGTGCGGATGTCCGCCTTCTCGCTGTCATAGATCTTGCGAAGGTGCGACGCGATGTTGGCGAACGCGTCCTTCTTGGGCCGATCCGACAGCGAAAAGTCGAGTTGGTCGGCGCCGCGCGACTCGGCACGAATCGTCAGCTCACCCGCCATGCCGACGGGAACGAAGTTCTCCACGGCGTGAAGCAGCGTGCCCGCTTCGCGAGAGTGCGTGTGCAAGCCGTGCGCGGCGAGTTCCATTCGTACGAAGGCCTCGATCGCATCGCCGCCACGCGATGTGCGGATGAACTCCGTCTCGAACCACGCATCCGCCTTCAGGACATTCTCGCGCCCCTCGAGCGCGTGCTCGATCCAATCGGGGTTGTCGCTGATGATCAGCACGTCCTTGATCCGCGCCAGGAAGATCTCGTCGCGCGGGCCCATGCCGCCCTTGACGCTGCGGAACTTGTCGAGCTCGGCCTTCGCCTGCGGATCGAGCTGAATCCGGAGGTACAGCCCCTTGACCAGTTCGATCTTGTCAGCGTCCGGGATGCGATCGCGAACGAAGCCGCGCTTGAGCGCCGAGAGGAACTTGGCGTACGGCGCGACGCGGGTCAGCAGCACGAACTGGTCGACCTTCATCTGCCGGTAGTCCGACACCGAAGCCCCGAACGCCATCTCGCGACCTACGAAGTCCGCTTCGAAATTCACTTCCTGACCGAACGGCAACTGTCCGGCAGTCTGGCGCGCGATCTCGGCCGTGAAGTCCTCCAGTTGCTCCCGATAAAACGGCAGCGCATCGAACCCCGGCTCGTTTTCCAGCGATTCCACCAGCGGATCGTCCAGCACTTGCGTGCCCGGGAACCGGATGAAGAAGTCGACCTCGTAGCTGGTCAACTCCCAGAGATTTTCCTGGTCGGATTCGAACGGATTGACGCCGAGAACGGCCCAGAGCGCGATGATCGCGGCCAGTGCCACAACCGCGGCCAGGCCGACGAGCCAATAGAGGATCTTGCGCAGGAGCAACATGAGTCGTGAAACGTACCAGAGGGGCGTGGGATTGGACGCAATCCGGGCACAGACCCTTCCCCCGGGCCCCCTTCCTAACGGTTAAGACCGCTTCTGGGGTTCGTTACGATGGTTGCATGACTCAGCTCAGCCGCCGCGCCGGACGCCTCTCGGAGTCGGTCACGCTCGCCCTCAACGCAAAAGCCAAGGCGATTACCGCGGGCGGAGAGCGAGTCCTCAAATTCGGGGTCGGTGAGCCCGATTTCGACACGCCGGAGCACATCAAGGAGGCGGCTCGACGCGCTCTGGAAGGGCGCATCGGGACCTACACGCCGGTCCCCGGCACGCCCGAGATGCGGGAAGCCGCGGCGGCCTCGTTCCGATCGAGCGGCGTCCCCACCGAGTGGTCGCAGGTGATCGTCTCGTGCGGTGCCAAACACTCGCTTTACAACGCCCTTGCCGTGCTGCTCGACGACGGCAACGAGGCGATCCTGCCGGCGCCCTACTGGGTGTCATATCCGTCGATGATTCAGGCCGCCGGCGCGACGACGATCAAGGTCGACACGCGCCCCGACGGCTGCATCCTCACCCCCGCCACTCTTGAAGCGGCACTCACGCCGCGCACGCGCGCGCTCGTGTTCGTCAGCCCGGGCAACCCGACCGGCGTGACGCACTCGCGCGAACAGATGCGCGCCCTGATCCCGGTGCTCGAGCGCTTCCCCGACGTGACGATCGTGAGCGACGAGATCTACCGCGAGCTGGTCTACGGCGACACCGAGTTCTGCTCGTTCGCGGCCGCATGCCCCGAGCTTGCCGACCGGACCGTCACGGTGCAGGGCGTCTCGAAGGCGTTCGCGATGACCGGCTGGCGCATCGGCTACGCCACCGGCCCGGAAGAGGTCATCAAGGCGATGACGCGCTTCCAGTCGCACACGACATCGAACCCGTGCGCGATCGCGCAGGCCGCATCCATCGCGGCGCTCAGCGGGCCGACCGAGCCCACCGAGAAGATGCGCCAGGCATTCGACGAGCGCCGCCACTTCATGGTGGAGAAGCTGAGCAACATCGAGGGCTTCACGCTCTTCCCGCCCACCGGCGCGTTCTACTGCTTCCCCGACATCGGCGCGCGCCTGAACGAGACCACCGGGCGTACGCCGCTCGACTTCTGCGATCGCCTGCTCGAGGAGGAGCGCGTCGCGTGCGTGGCAGGCGAGGCGTTCGGTGCGGAGACCAACATCCGCCTGTCGTACGCTTGTTCCCTGGAAGACATCGAGGAAGGCTGTGCCCGCATCGCGCGGTTCGCGGCCAAGGGCTAGGCACAACTCGCGCGTGCGCCACCAATGGCGCAGCCGGATCCATCTAAACCCCTGTAGGGCAACGACTTACTCGCGCCAGGGCACCCAATAGGTGCATGCTAGGTGAGGCGTTCGAGTTCTTCGCGGGCGGTCGCGGCGATCTGGGCGCTGTCCGTCAACTCCGCCGCCTGGTGCAGGTGCTCTCGGGCCGCGCGCGGGTTCCCGAGTCGGCGCGCCAACAGCACGCCCAACCCGAGGTGCACGCGATCGAGGTCGTCGCCGCGCGGGAAGCGCTTCAGGTAGTAGCGGAACACCGACGCCGCATCATCCACGAACGACTCGGCGTACAGCCACTGCGCCAATCGAAAGACGGAATCGGGCGACGGCGGTGAGCCTCCCTCCCGATTCAGGAGTGCAAACGCGTGCGCCGCGGACTCCATCTGCCCGGCGCGAATCTCCTTCTCGAACTCGCTCGTGGTGTCGTCCGACCTGCTGACCGGAGCGGGCGCCGACTGGCTCCACGCCTTGTCGACCGGACCGCCCTGGCCCGGACGATAACTCGCGAGGCGCTCTGGCTTTGGCGCTGGCAAGGCACCCTTGATCTGGTTGTAGGCCACCGCTACGAGCATGCCCGCGATGAAACCGCCGATGTGCGCGCCGTAGGCGACGTTGCTCCCCGAGCCTCCGAGCGCCGGCATGATGTTCTCCAGCACCAGGTAGATGCCGAGAATCCAATACGCGCGGATGGGGATGATCCCGAAGAAGGGGAAGAGGAAGAAGACCTTGACGTAGTTGTGCGGAAACCAGATCAGGTAGAAGCCGAGAATCCCGGAGATCGCGCCGGATGCGCCGACGAGTGGAGCGAGCGAGGCGGAGTCGAGGAACGCGAACGTGAGCGTCGCCACGACTCCGGTACCGAGGTACCACAACAGGTACGCGACCGGACCGAGCCGGTACTCCACGTTGTCCCCGTAGATCCAGAGAAACAGCATGTTGCCGAACAGGTGGCCGAAGCTGCCGTGCAGGAACATGCAGAAGAGCAGCGCGAGCAGGCTGGGCGACGCGGGGCGATAGCCGTACTTGAAGGTGAAGACCGAGTACTTGTCGATCGAGCTCGCGAACTGCTGCGGCGTAATGCCCTGCGGTGCCAGATGCGGCCTTTGCCACTCCCACATCTCGGCCAGCACGGCGGCCGTTTCCGGATCGGCCTGCTCCGCCTGCGAGTAGCGCTGCTCCGACAGCGGAACCGAGATGAACAGGTAGATCGCGATGTTGAGCCCGATGAGGACGCGCGTCACCCACTGCGCCCGGGGCGGGTTGGGGTAATCGCCGACCGGAATCACGGGACCGGTCTCCGAGGACTACGCGTTCTGCGCTTTGATCTCGTCGACGATGATGTCGCCGCACTTGTCCGTCGGCAAGGCGCCGGCGCTCAGCGAAGGGATCTTCTTGGTGCGCAGGGCGGAAGCCATGGCGTTCTCGACGATCTGCGCGCCGTCGGTCTCGCCGAGGAAGTCGAGCATCATCAAAACCGCGTTGATCGTCGCGACCGGGCACGCCTTGTTCTGGCCCTTGTACTTCGGCGCCGAACCGTGGATCGGCTCGAACATCGAGACCTGGCCCGGATGGATGTTGCCGGACGCGGCAATACCGAGCCCGCCCTGCAGCATCGCGCCGAGGTCGGTGATGATGTCACCGAACAGGTTGTCGGTGACGACGGTGTCGAACCAGTCGGGGTTCTTCACCATCCACATGCACGCCGCATCGATGTAGGCGTGGTCGGTGGAAATGCCGGGGTGTTCCTTGGCGACACGCTCCAGCGTGCGCGTCCACAGGTCCATCGGACGAATCGCGTTCGCCTTGTCGACGAGCGTGACCTTGTTCTGCTTTTTGCGCCTCTCGGCGACCTCGAAGGCGTAGCGAATGACACGCTCGGTGCCTGCGCGTGTCCACACCATGTTGCAGACGGCGACCTCGTTGGCGGTGTCCTGCTTCATGATGCCGCCAAGGCCGACGTACGCACCCTCCGTGTTCTCGCGGATCACGGCCATGTCGATCTGCGCCGGCGTCACGCCCTTGAGCGGGCACAGGTGCTCGGCGTACAGCTTGATCGGCCGCAGGTTCACATACAGGTCGAGGCCGAAGCGCACGCCCATGATGATGGCCCGCTCGAGCATGCCCGTCTCGACCCGCGGGTCACCGATGGCGCCCAGCAGGATCGCGTCGTGATCCTTCATCGCGCGCACGGCCGAATCGGGGAAGGTCTCCCCCGTCTTCAGATAGTGCTCCGCACCGTAGGGATATTGTTCGAGCTTGTACTGGAAGCCCGTAACGGCAGCGACGGTTTCGAGGACCTTGAGGCCCTCGCGCACGACTTCGTCGCCGATACCGTCGCCGGGGAGGACGGCGATCGTCTTCATAAGTGAAGGCGTGAATATATCAGCGACGGTCGGTCGGACCCACTTCCCGCTCCGCGGCGGGCATCAGATCGTCGATCAACCAGATCTGGCGCAGCACTCCGAGCAGCGCATGCGTCTCGTCGATGCCGGCGCCCATGAAGAATCCGCGAACCGGATGGTAGGCCTCGCGAACGGCGCGGCCGATCTCGTCGATGCCGCTGTAGACGCGGTACCCGCGGTCGGACAGGTTTTGTCGCAACGCTGCGGGGGCCAGTGTGCCGATTTCGTCTTCGACCCAGACCGCGAATCCATCCTCAAGGTTCATGCGGGCATTATGAACGGCCCGCGTAGGACGTTGCTATAGATGACTCGCCCGTTTGCCAAAGTTTCCCGCGTTGGTGCGTTCACATTTCGGGACGCAGGCGCTAAGCGTTGCGGAAATCCGCCTTTCGCTTCTCCAGGAAGGCCGTCATGCCCTCTTTCATGTCACTCGTCGCGGAGATGAGTCCAAAAAGATTGGCTTCGTAGGCCAGCGCCTCGCCGATCGGGAGCGAACGCCCGATCAGCGCCGACTCCAATGCGAAGCGTACGGCGATCGGTCCGTTGGCGGCGATCGTGTTCGCCATGGCGCGTGCCTCGTTCATCAGCTGGTCCGGCGCGTAGACGTGGTTCACCAGCCCCAGGGCCAGCGCTTCCTGCGCCTTCACGTGGCGGCCGGTCGTCATCATCTCGAGCGCGGGGCCGAGGCCGATGACGCGCGGCAGGCGTTGCGTGCCGCCGAAACCGGGGATGATGCCGAGGGTGACCTCGGGCAAGCCGACGCGCGCGTCGTCGGACGCGAGTCGAATGTGGCAGGCGAGGGCGAGCTCGAGTCCGCCGCCGAACGCGAAGCCATTGATGGCCGCGATCACCGGACAGCCGAGCCCCTCGATCATGTCGCAGAGCGACTGTCCCAATTCGGAACGGTCCTTCGCTTCGAGCGGCCCCTGTTCGGCCAGCTCGGCGATATCGGCACCGGCGACGAAGGCGGGGCGCTTGGCCTCTCCACCGGTGAGGATCACGGCGCGCAGCTCTTCGTTCAGGGAAAGTTCAGCAAACGCGTCGATCAACTCCGTCAGCGTGTCGTCGTTGAGCGCGTTGAGCTTGTCCGGGCGGCAGATCGAGACTTCGGCAACGCCGCTCGCATCGTCCGCACCTTGGGCGACTTGGATGTTCTCGTAGGCCATACGGTCAAGTTAGCAGGATTCCCCTGTGCGCCGCGATTTCGGGTCAAGTGCGCCTTTCGCGGGGTCGATAGGGAATCACGATGCTGGTGAAGTGCGCATGCTCGAACTGCGGGCACTCCTTCTTGACGGACGACCAAGCGGGCGATTTGACGTGCCCGCGCTGCGGTTTCGTTACCGACGGAGTCCCCCAGGGCGCCGCGTTCCCGACGGAGTCTTCGGACTATCCGCCGGCGCCGCCGCCCATGGCCGAACAGAGCCAACCGCGCGGCGGACCTTCGCCGATTCCGCAGGACTACTCGGACGAGCTGGGGTTCATGGCTCCGCCGTCGTTCGACCCGAAGACGCCGCCGCCCGTGTTCATGTCGTGGGACCGAATGGTGCGCGGCATCGTGGTCGGCGGCCTGATGAGCGCTTCGCTCGGAGCCGCGATCGGCGGAGGCTTTGCCGCAATCGGTCTGATTCTCCCAGGTGTCGCCGCGCTGGTGATGGCGCTGATGGCGGGCTCCGCCGTGCGCTTTGGCATGGGGGGACGCACCGCCGTGCGCACGCGCGGCTTCGCCATGATCGCCGTCATTCTCGCGGTCGTGATGGGGTACGCGGGAATCCTCAGCGGTTCATGGCTCGTCGATCGCTTCACCGGCGATCGCGCCACGATCACGCGCAACGACTTGAAGCGCGGCCGCGAAGATCTCTCGATGGAGTTGGGCCGCGCGCAGAAGAACGGCGATGCCGTTGAAACAACGACGCTGCAGACCCGCCTGAACCGCGTCGAACAACTCGAGGGCAAGTCCGACTCGCAGCTCGAGGACTACCTGTGGATCCAGCAGGCGCAGATCAACCAGCCGCTCGTCGCCTACGCCAAGCTGCGGGTGACCGACGGCCCGGTGCTGAAGTTCGGGCTGGAGAACGACGAGATCAAGGTGCCGAAGCACTCCGCCAGCGGCGTCGCCGGGCTCGAGTTGCTGCTCGGGATCTTCCTCGCGTGGCGCGGCGTTCGGACGAAGCGCTGAGCCGGTAAGTCTTACCGGCCAGCCCTACAAGCGCTTCCGGATCCCGGCACGCTCGATCGCTTCCCGCACTTCCGCCTCGCTGGCGTGCTGGAAACTCGTCCCCATCTTCTTGAGGGAGTGCTGGAATCGGTCGACCTGGTCCTGCATCGCCTCATGGGTCTTGCCGGACCCCCCGAGCAGGAGAAAGTCCTCTCCCTTGGTGATGTGGGAGTGCCCGTCCGGATCCTGGTCGAGCCCCAGACCCATGAGCAGGCGGAATTCGTCGGGGTTGCGTCGATCGGCCATGGCGTCCTCAAAACCCTATCACGCGTAGCGTTGTCGTGGCATTTCGCGTGCGCCCGTCGCGCCCACTTTCTAACATTCCCTGAACAAGTTTACGGCCGTGCGGGCCAAGGAGAATACAAATGAAGAGATTGGGATTGGTCGCATTGTTGGCCATCGGAATGTTCCTGCCTGTCGGCTGCGGATCGAGCGGCGGCGACGGACTCGCTCAGTTCGTGCAGCAGTTGCGCGGCTGCTCGGAAGACGGGCTCAGCTACATCGTCGCACTCACGCTCATCATGGAGCCGGTCATCGATGCCATCCAGGACGGCGACGAGTTCCCGGGCCTGACCGTCGACGAGACAGACGAAGATCAGGACATCTGGTCGTTCAACTATCTGGCCGATCTCGACAACGATGGCGTGCCGGAGACGACGGTCAGCGGAAGCATCGACTTCTCGGAAGACCCCACGGACGGCATCGCGAACGGCGCCACGGCGACCATCAACTTCAACGTCGCGGGCGCGGAATTCATCGCCGGCGGCGGCACCCTGAATACGACCTACGGCGCGAACGGCGCGTCCACGACCTGGGGTGGCGGCAGCCTCTCCAGCGACGACTGCGACACGACGTTCAGCATCCCCCAGGGGAGCCCGATCAACTTCGACACGAACGACACGGAGCCGATGGCCAACCTGTTCGGCGGAGAGATCTACGGCTCGCTCCTTCTGACGGTCGACATCGGCGATCACGATCTCGAGGCGACCCTGACCATGACGATGGGAAGCGAGACGATCCAGGCCACGGACGTCGAGATCGACGGCGCGGAGGCGGGAGACTTCAGCTTCGACGTCGAGTTCGATGAGGAACGGCTGTCCGAGGTGTTCGAGTGCGCCTTCGGGACGCTGCTCGGCCTGCAGGAGGTGCTCGAAACGCTGCAGGCCGTCGCCCTCGGTGTGCTGGGCGGCTCGTTCGAAGGCGATCTCGAAACCACGCCCGTGCCCGGCAACCCGTTGGCGACGGCGTTCACGGCAACGGTGGATGGCACGACGATCACCGGCACGATCGCGCTGGGCGGAATCCCGGTGCCGAACGCGCCGATCTCGGCGACGATCACGTTCGAATACGACGACGGCAATCTTCTCGCCAGCGCCACGTCGGGCAACCCCTTGGTCATTCAGGGCACGTTGAACGGGGACGGAAACGGGATCGACGACGTCCTTGTCCACGGCCGCGTAGCGACCCAGTACCCGGACGCGGGCGGCGACGGCCTGGACTGCGACGGAGTCGTCACGATCCCCAGCACCAACCCCGTCTCGATCAACTTCTTCGACAGCGAGGGAGACGTGAATGAAGGTGCGATCATGCTCATCGAAGTGGACTTCCTCGGTGACAACCTCAAGCTGGCAATCGCCTCGATCGAGGACGGCGATGACGTCGACTTCTTCCCGGTCGGCGTGCTGTTCAACAACCTGCCGATCCCGTTCTCGCTGCTCGAACTCGGCTAGTAGAAACCGATTCACTCACGGGGCGTGGCTTTGGCCGCGCCCCGTTTTTTCGTGCCTACTTGATCGGGCTCGTGCGGGCCGGAACAGTCGCGCGCTTCAGGAACAGGAGCGCGAAGCAGGTGTCGGTCACTCCTCCCGCGAAACGCCCGGACTTGTTCTGGGCCGCCAGCAGGCGCAGCGCGCCATCGTGGTACCAGTCGCGCGTCCCGATGTAGCGCTGGTCAAGCAGCACCCCGACGCGCTCGAGGTTGAACAGGTAGTACGTCCACCATGCGTTCGGCTGAAAGACGTTCTCGTGGATGTCGTAGTACTCCTCGAGCCATGCCAGTGCATCCCGGATCGAGTGACGCGCGCGCATGTGGTACGTGGTGCGGTACTTCACGTTGTTCTGCAACGCGGACGTGCACAACACGATTGTGCAAAGGCCCGCCGTCGTCATCGCCGCGGTGGGCTTGCCCTGCAGTACGTAGCTGAAGCCGCGGGCCTCCGCGCGCTGTGTCCTGCGCCGCAATGATGCGCCGGACCGGAAGTACCGCGAGACTTCGACCTCGACGCCCTCCTTCTCCTGCGCCCCGAGCAGGAACCGCAGCGCCTTGATCCAGACCAACTTGTTCTCGTACCCGCAACGCCGAGCGGCCGAGAGACCCAGCAGCGCATACTGCGTGTTCGACAGGTCGTACCCGCCGTGCGGGTAGCGCCACACCGGATAGAGCTTCCCGGTTTTGCCCGGGTGCCCCGCGCCCTGTTGCTCAACCAACCACTTCGCGAGCGTCGCGATCCACTGCTGATCGGCTTTCGGAATGAGCTTCTTCGCGAGCTTCGGCCGATCCACGGCTGCGGTTCGGTCGAGGTGCCCACCCGGAAAGTAGCGCGCCTCCAACGCCATCAGGAGGACCGCGCACGTGTACGTGTGGTTCGGCTTCCATGCGCGGAGTTGATCGAAGGCGCGCAGGATCTCCGGCGCGTCCGGGCGAACCCCGGCCTTGAGCAACGCGAGCGTGGCCAGCGCCGTGTTCCCGAGGCCGTGACCATTCCAGCGCCCGTTCGCTTCCTGGTTCGCAAGCAGGAAGCGCTTGCCCTGTTCGATCGCGCGGTTCACGCGGGCACGAAACGCAGCCGGGTAGGCGCGAGGATCGAACGATGCGTCGGTCGCGAGGAAACGGCCGAGATCCTTGCCGGGTGCGCCGACCAACTCGCCGTCAATCCACGCGCCGCGGCTCGCGCCCTCCCCCTCGGTCACCAACTCCAGCAGCAGCACGCCGTCCAGCGGCACCTCCAGCTTGACGGGAGCCACGCCCGGAAACAGCGGCGGCGTCGACACCAGCGTCTTGCCGCGCCCCACCACGCTGAAGCGCAGCGGCCCTTTGCCTCCGTCGAGCACGCCCACCCACACCGTCAGCTTCGAGAATCGCGCGTCCAGATCGAACCCGATGCGGGAGCGTGCCGGCACGTTCAGGCCGCGCAATTGCACGCCCCCGACGAACAGCCCCGGCGCCTGCGTCGTTCGGCTGCGCAGCACGCGCGACGCGCCCTTCTCGAAGGAAGCGATCAGATCCCTCAGCGGGACCTTGCGCCCTCCACGCGGTGCCGCACTCGCGGACGACGCCAGCAGCAGCGCAAGAACTAGTGCGCCTCGAGCCAATTGTCTCCGACTCCGACGTCCGCAACGAGCGGGATGCGCAGCTTGAGCGCGCCCTCCATCTCGCTCTTCACGAGCGCGGACGCCCGCTCCACTTCGCCCTCCGGCGCTTCGAACACGAGCTCATCGTGCACCTGCAGGATCATGCGCGTTTCCAGATCGCTTTCCTCGAGTCGGCGCTGGATCTTGATCATCGCAATCTTGATCAGGTCGGCCGCCGTACCCTGCACCGGCGTGTTCTTCGCCATGTTCTCAGCGTTGGCGCGAATGCCGGGGGCGCCGTGGTTGACGTCGGGGATTTCGCGGCGGCGTCCCAGCAGCGTTTGGACGTATCCATCCGTGCGCGCCTGCTCGACGCACTTGCGCTGAAACTCCGGCACGTTGGGGAACTCGCGGAAGTACGCTTCGAGGAAGGCGCGCGCCTCATCCATGGTGATCTTCAGATCACGCCCGAGTCGCTGCGGCCCCATCCCATAGAGAATTCCGAAGTTGATCGCCTTGGCGCTGCCGCGCTGTTCGCGTGAAACCATGTCGAGCGGGATCCCGAACATGCGCGAGGCGGTCTCGGAGTGCACGTCGCCTCCGCGCTCGTAGACCTCGATCAGTCCGGGGTCGCCGCTCAGGTGCGCCATGAGTCGCAATTCGATCTGGCTGTAGTCGGCGCTCAGCAGCTTGCAGCCGGGCGCAGCGACAAACGCGCGCCGGATGCGGCGGCCCAGTTCGGTGCGCACGGGGATGTTCTGCAGGTTGGGGTCATTGCTCGACAGCCGCCCCGTCGCCGCGACGGCCTGGTTGAACGAGGAATGGATGCGCTTGTCGAGCGGGTGCACCATCAGCGGGAGCGCATCGACGTAAGTCGACTTGAGCTTGGTTACCTCGCGGTACTCGAGCAGCTTGGCGACGATCGGATGCTCGGCGTACGCCTCGAGCGTCTGCGCATCGGTGGAGTACGCGCCGGTCTTGGTCTTGCGCGGGCGCTTGCGGTGGCCCTTCTGGATCTCCAGCTTCTCGAACAGGATCGGCCCGAGCTGCTTGGGCGACTTGAGGTTGAACTCCTCCCCCGCCATCTCGTGGATCTCGGATACCAGGCGCGCGGCTGACGCTTCCAACTCGCTGCTGATCTCCTTGAGATACGGCTCGTCGATGGCGATCCCGGCGCGCTCCATTTCCACGAGCACCGACACGAGCGGCATCTCCACGGTGTCAAACAGCTCCGTCAGTTTGTTCTCGGCCAGCAGCGGACGAAAGTACTCGACGAGTCGGAAGGTGCAGTCGGCATCTTCGGCCGCGTAGTGCGCGACAGTCGCGACGTCCACCTCGGCCATGGTGATCTGATCCTTGCCCTTGCCGATCAACTCCTCGGTCGGCGTCTTGCGTACGCCGAGGTGACGCAGCGACATCGTGTCGAGGTTGTGCTGCCCGCGCCCCGGCTCCAGCAGGTAACTTGCGAGCATGGTGTCAAACTCGAGGCCGTGGGTCTCGAGGCCGTGCGACTTGAGCACCTGCACGTCGTACTTCATGTTCTGCCCGCCCTTGGGCAGCGCCTCGTCCGCCAGCACCGGCGCGACCTTCGCCTTCACGACATCGCTCCACGGCACGTAGATCGCCTCGCGTTCCTTCCACGAGAACGCAATCCCCACCATCTTGGCGCTGTACGGATCGAGTCCGGTCGTCTCGGTGTCGAACACGACGAAGCCCGCCTCGCGCATGTCGGCGATGGCCGTGTCCAACTCGTCGCCCTCGTCGATCAGCCGGTAGCCCTCGCTGTCCGCCTCGGTCGCGCGCTCGGTGGCGATCTCGTTGCGCAGCGTGCGGAACTCCATTTCGTCGAAGATGCGCTGCAGCGTGTCGACATCGCGCCCTTCCGGATGCAGCCGGTCGAACACGATCTCGAACGGCGCGTGCGTGTCGATCGTGACCAGGTCCTTCGAGAGTCGCGCCTGGTCCGCGAACTCGATCAGGTTCTCCTGCGTCTTCGACTTCTTCTCCGCCGGCGCACGCTCGATGGCCGCCTCGAGGCTTCCGAACTTGCGCACGAGCGCCGCCGCCTTTTTCGGCCCGATCAGCGGAACGCCGGGCACGTTGTCCGAGTTGTCGCCCATCAGACCGAGCACATCGACGACCTTCTCCGGCGGCACGCCGAACTTCTCCTCGACGCCGGCCGCACCGATCAGCTCCGGCCCCCCGCGCTTCGAGATGTCGTAGATCTTCGTCGTATCGGTGACGAGCTGCATCATGTCCTTGTCGCCGGAAACGATGCGAACGTGGAGGCCCTGCTCGGCCGCGACGCGCGCCGCCGTGCCGATCAGGTCATCCGCCTCCCAACCGACCAGCTCCCACAGCGGCACGCCCAGCGCCTCGGTCACCTCCTTGATGACCGGGAACTGCGCGATCATCTCTTCGGGTGCCTTCTCGCGCGTCGCCTTGTACTCGGGGAACTTCTTCTTGCGGAACGTCGGCTCCGGGCGATCGAAGCAAACCGCGATGTACTCGGGCTTGTCATCGCGCATCAGCCGCAGCAGCGAAGTCACGTAGCCGAAGGTCGCGCCGGTGTCCTGCCCTTTCGAGTTGATCAGCGGGTTGCGAATGAACGCGAAGTGGGAACGGTAGGCGAGTGCGGTCCCGTCGACGAGGTAGAGCGTTTCGGCCATTGGGGGCATTATCCAGATTGCGTGGGGAGATGGGGTCCGGGGAAGAGGACTGGACCCGGAAAGCATCATGGGAGCGTGCGATTCGAGTCGATTGTCTTTGATTTCGGCAACACGCTGGTTCCGTGGAGCCACGAGCAGGGCCGAGCCTTCCTGGCCGCGATGGAGGTCGTCTTCGTGGAGGCGCTGGGCCCGCAAGAGGATTTCGTCGCGCGAGCGTACGAGTCGCGCGATCGCCTGATTCGTGAGGGCGAGAACGGCTCGCTGCGGGAAGTGACCTGCGAGGACTTTGTCACCGACCTGTGTGGCAAGACGCCCCCCGCCGGCCTAGTGGAGGCGGTCGCCGAGCAGGGCCACCGCTCCTTCGTCGAGCTCTGCAAGGTCCCGGAAGGCCGGCGTACTCTGCTTCAGCGGCTCGGCGAGCGCTATCCGCTGGCGGTGCTCTCGAACTTCTTTTTGGCCGGCCCCGTGGAAGAGGTGCTCCAGCGCGAGGGGCTGTGGGACCTATTCGTCCACGTCGAGGTTTCCGCGGTCGATGGCTGGATGAAGCCGCACCCGGCTCCGTTCGACACCGTCCGCGAGCACCTCGGCACGGAGATGGAACGCACGCTGATGGTCGGAGACGATTTTTACGCGGATATCGTCGGCGCGTATCGAGCCGGCATGCTGACCGCCCTGACCCGCGAGTACCGCGACGTCGCGGAACGCGACCCGCGGGCGCCGGAGGTTCGCGCCGACCGTATCCTGAGCAGCCTCGATGAGCTCGTCAGTTAACCCCGAATACCGCCTCCTCAATCTCAAGCGGCGTCTCACCGACCTGCTGATGAGCCGGCGACTGTCGGCGCGCTCGGAGCAGACCGGTGTGGTCGAGCTGGGCGACTTCGGCAAGAAGTGCGACAAGCTGGCCGACTTCTGCGCGGAGAGCCTCGGTGAGATGCAGAACTCGCGCGGCCAGGAAGCGCGCTGCGCCCGCCGCATCCTCGAAGAGACCGAACTCGCGGCGCGCATTTCCGCGCTGATCGAGACGCTGCCGCGTTCGCTCGGCAACATCGAGCTGCAGTGCGACCTGCTCGACGACCCGGCCAAGATGCTCGCCGCGGCGCTCAAGATCGAGCTGCTGCAGGAGGAGCCGGATGTGCGCGTCGGCCTCGGCAAGCTCATGGAGGAGGAGAGAGAACTCTTCGAAGACTTCATCGAGTTCGAGGGCACCATCGAGCATCCCGCTCCGGTGCTCGTGCCGCGCGGACTGCTGCTGCGCACGCTGCGGCGCGCCCTGCTCGAACACGAGAGCGGTCCGTTCAAGCTGTCGGTGGCCAAGGACGGCACGGTCGACTTCGGAGAGCACCAGTTCGTGCCGGGCGACCACTCGTCGGAGCCGGAGGCCGAGGAGGACGAAGACGACGAGGCACCCCTCCCCCGCTCGTCCAAGGAGCCGTCCGACGTCAAGCAGGCGCTCGACATGTACGCGGTGTCCGACGACGAAGCCCTCAAGGACTTCCTGCTGGCCAAGGCGGTCGATTCGACGCTGCTGTTTCTGCTGTCGAGCAAGCTCGGTAGCCACGAGTGGGTCCAAAAGGCGCGCGACCTTCCCCGCATGCCGGGCAAGCGGCAGGCGGTCCGGGCGGAAGCGGTGATCCGGCCGATCGAGGGCTGGGAAACCAAGGCGGCCCAGCGTGCGGTCGACAAACTCGCCGCGCGACGGGCAGGCCCCGAGCTCGCACGGGTCCCGAATGGCGCCTATCTAATGCGCCTGTTTTGGCTCGAGGACGACCGGCTCGCGGCCGACCTGCTGGCTCTCGGTCCCGCGATGAAACGCCTGGAGCGCGGGGAAACCGTGGAAGGAGTGCGAAGCCACGCACTACGAGCCTGGAAATCCCTCGCCGGCTTGCTTTAGGGATTACTCTTTGTCCGTAATGTCAGACGACTACGGACGCCCCTCCCCCAAGATCCTCGACCGCCTCCTCGAACAGCGCATCGTGCTGCTGTCGGAACCGGTGATGCCCGAGGCCGCGGAGCGACTGGTGGCGCAACTGCTCTACCTCGACGCGCTCGACTCCAAGAAGCCGATCCGCTTCTTCATCAATACGCCCGGCGGTTCGATCAGCGATGGGTTTGCCATCTTCGACACCTGCCGCGCCATCGCGGCCCCGGTCAAGACCATCTGCACCGGCATGAGCGCCTCGATGGGCACCATCCTGATGCTGGCGCCGCCCGAGAAGAAGGATCGCGTCTGCCTGCAAAACACGCGCTTCATGATCCACCAGCCGAGCGGCGGCTACCGCGGCGCGGCGGCGGACATCGAAATCGGCGCGCGCGAGATCCTCAAGACGCGCGACCGCCTGATCGAGATCTACGCCGAGGCCGGCATCGATTCCGATCGCGTGCGCGACGACATGCTCCGCGACTACTGGATGAACGCGCAGGAGGCCGTCGACTACGGCCTCGTGGATCGCGTCGTCGACTCCGTCAACGACTTCTAGTCCCACGATGCGGTTCGTTTTCGTTGCGGTCGTGGCCTTGGAGGCCGCGATGCGCTGGTGGCTGTCGTTTCGTCAGGAGCGCTGCGTCCGGTCGCATCGTGCCGAAGTGCCCGAGGCGTTCCGCGACTCCATCTCGATCGACGCCCATCAGAAGGCGGCGGACTACACCGTCGCCCGAACGCGTTTCGGGCGTGTCCACACCTTGGTCGCCACGCTGCTGCTCCTGATGTGGACCGTGGGCGGCGGGCTTGACCTTCTCGCGAGCGGATTCGATCACGCGTCGATTCTCGGCGGGACGCTGTTTCTCCTGACGGCCTTCGCGATCGCGAGCGTCTTGACGCTGCCCCTCGATCTGTACGGCACGTTCGTGCTGGAGGAGCGATTCGGGTTCAACCACACTTCGCCGAAGCTCTACATCTCCGACCTTATCAAGGGCGCGGTGCTCGCCGTCGTAATCGGGGGACCGGCCGCGGCCGGCGCGTTGTGGCTGATGAAAAACGGGGGCGATCGCTGGTGGATCGCGCTTTGGGCAGGGTGGATGGCGCTGTCGCTGCTGCTCGCTTGGGCCGGCCCTGCGTTCCTCGCGAAGCTGTTCTTCAAGTTCACACCTCTCCCGGAAGGCGAATTGAGGACGCGCGTCGAGGGCCTCCTCGATCGCACCGGCTACGCCAGCGACGGCGTCTACGTGATGGACGGCTCGCGGCGCTCGGCCCACGCCAACGCGTTCTTCGCCGGGTTCGGCCGCACCAAGCGCGTCGTCCTGTTCGACACGCTCTGCGAGTTGCTGACCGACGAAGAACTGGAAGCTGTCCTGGCCCACGAGATCGGCCACTTCCGCCACCGCCACATTCTGCGCAGGCTGGTCGTCGGCGCGGTCCAGGGATTCGCGATTCTGGCGCTGTTCGCGTGGATCAAGGACGCGGCGTGGTTCCAGTCCGGTCTCGGCGTGGCTGAGGGCAGCGACGCAACCGCCCTGCTGCTCCTGATGTGGGCCGGTTCGGTCTTCGCGTTTCCGCTGCGGCCGCTGTGGAGCTACTGGTCCCGGCGGCAGGAATACGAGGCGGACGCGTTCGCCCGAAGCGAGACGTCCGGCGCGGCGATGACCGGTGCACTCGTGCGTCTTTACGAGAAGAACGCTGCCACGCTGACGCCGGATCCCGTGCACTCTGCGTACTACGACTCGCACCCGCCCGCCTCGCTCCGCATCGCCCGCCTCAAGTAGCCCGGCCGTTGGCCGAACCCTCCAACGGCGCCGTTTCCGCGGGCCTTGGAGGATCCATGAGCGTTCGAACCCCTATTTTTCTGCTCGTTTCCGGTTTGCTGATCGCCTGCGGCGGAGGCGGAGCCGACGAATCCACAACAGACGCGCGCGTCCCGACCGCGGATCAACTGCGCGCGCAGGCGATGCTGACGAACTGCGGAGCCGATGCCGTCGATGCGCTGCTCGACACGCTCGATCTCTTCCGCATCGTTCCCGGCGCGACCGACCTGCCGATCACACTCGGCACGATTGAAGGGGATGCCATTCCCTTCACCGCCGACATCGATGGCGATCTCCAGGACGACCTCAGCGGCGCGATCACGTTCACGGATGACACCGGCGTACCGTTCCTCCCGTTGACGCAGGAACAGATCGACTCCGGAGCGGACGGATTCCTGGGGCTGCTCACCGCACTGCCCAACGGAACCCAGATGCGCATCAGCCTCCTGCCGGCGACGGACATCGGACTCGCGAATGCGGACCTGGCATTCAACTTCCTGGGAGGCCTTCCGACGACGATCGATGGAGTCGTGAACTACCTCGCGGATACGTGCGCCGTCACGTTGATACTCAACCGCGTCTCGCCGCTGGGATTGCTCGGCGATGTGCCGTCGCTACCCGCCGCACTGACGATCCAGGACGGAGCGGACTTCCTGAGCGGCACGCTCACCTTTAATGGGACAAACATCGCGCGAGCGGAAGTCGCCCTGAACGGCGGAGAAACCATGACGCTCTCGCTCGATCTGACAACGGGTGACGCTACGTTGCCCGGGGACCGGTAGGATTCGCGCATCCGCGCGCCACACGTTCACGTTGTCCCTCTCCTCCTGTCGGTCGTCGCCGCCTGCGTAGCGACGCCTGCGTCCATTGAGCGCGCCGACACGCAGGAATTCGATGCTGCTTTGGCCAATGCGCACGCGGCCTATCTCGCGTGCGTCGCCGAAACGTACCGCGCCATGGTTGCCGCGGACGCGGACTCGATGGGCGATCTGCTGCGCGGCGAGGAACGCATCCCGGACGACGCGCGTGCCCTCATTCGGCCACTCGCCCAACGGGGCATCGCCGAAGCCAAAGCGGCGATCGCGCTGCGTCCGGAGGATGCGCGCGGGCACTTGGCACTCGCGCGCGGTGTCGGCATGCTCGGCATCGCGGCCGGAAAGTTCCGCGCGGTCACGTCCGGCATTCCCGGCCGCGTCATTCGCGCCTACTCGAAGGCCCTGGAGCTCGGCGGCGAGCGCGAGGCGGCCGGCCCCCTCCAGCTGGAAGGACGGTTCCGCACAATCGCACCGTTCCCTTATCGCAACCTGCGGCGAGCGCGCTCGTCCCTCCTGCGCGCGGCGAAGATCGCGCCCGTCAAACAGACACTATTCTTCCTCGGAGATGCGTACGCACGCGCGGGCGACATGGAAGCCGCAATGGAAGCTTGGCGGAGTGCGAGCGCGGCGCCCACCCATGCCAGCGCGGAATCGCTGGCCGGCTCCATCAACCTCCTGATCGAGCGGCGCCTCGAAGCCGCCAAGGGCTAGCGGAGGTGCGCCCACTCCGACGCCATGTTGTCGTCGGTAATGACGCGCGCGTCGCGCGTGTGCGTTTCGAGCCAAGCGCGATCATGCCAGCGCTCGTCGGCGAGCATGTGCTCCAACGCAGCGCGGTCCGCTTCGCGACTCCGGTCGAAAACCGCGCGTCCGCCCACCTCGTAGTTCTCGAGGATTCCACGGTACGCTGTCATGTCGGGCACCAGCGGCTTGTCGCTGACGAGCATGGCGCTGCCGATCAGCCACGTGTGCGGGAAGACGGCGAGCCCCGTCTTTTGCGCGTCGAGGGACTTCGTCGTGTTGTAGAGGACGATCCCGCCCGGCTTGAGGCGCGTACGGCACAACTCGAAGTACTCGCGACTCAGCAGGTTGGTGGCGTGGGCGCGGAAGTGATAGGTCGTGTTCTGGATGATCCAGTCGAAGCGCTCGGCGTTCCGCAGCATCCAACGCCGTCCGTCGTCCACCACGAGTTCGACGCGCGGGTCGGTGAGCAGGCCCCGCACCACGGGCGAGTGCTCGATGATCTTGAGATAGCCGTGACTGATCTCGACGGCCACGATGCGCTTCACGGTCGGGTGGTTCGCAATGACCTGCGTCCACGAACCCGATCCGAGCCCGATGACGAGAACGTCGCGCGGCTCGGGGCGGAACGCCAGCGGCGCGTAGGCGCGGAAGATGCCGTTGCGATCGTCGACCGGATCGGTGCTGAAGACTCCGTCGTAGACGCCGCCTCCGAAAACGCGACCGTCCTTGGTCACCGTGACGACGCCGCTTTTGCTTTCGACGATGAGTTCGAAGCGCGTGCCCGCCGTGTACTCGTCCTTGAACTGGAGCTTCTCGTAGAAGCCATCGAAGAGGAACGGAGACGCGAACATCACCGCACACACCGAAACCACGCACCACCCGACGAACTTGCGGCCGCTCGGCCCCCAGTCCGGGTCGAGGCGCGCGACGCCGATCGCGAGCAACACGCCGCACACGACGAGAATGTCGGCGATCGTGTTGAGCGAAAACACGTCCAGCAATACCAGCCCGGTGAGCAGGCTCCCGAACGTGGAGCCGATAATGTTCGCGCCGTAGAGGTAGGACACGCGGGCGCCCACGCGCTCGTCGGGCGGCACACCAAAGTGCGCGATGAGCGGAAACGTTGTGCCGAGCAGCGCCGCCGAGAGGGCGACGAGTGGCAACGCCCAGTAGTACCAGGTGAAGCGCACGAGCTCGGCCATCGCGGGAACGATCAGGAATCCGAGCAGGTTCGCGCCGAGCACGAACAGGGCGAGGGCGCGCATCTCGCGCTTGTGATCGTCGCGGCAGAAGCGGCGCGCGAGGAGCGCACCGCCCGCGAGGCCGGCGAGATACGCGCCGAGCAGAACGCCGAACGCGCTCGCCTTGCCCCAGCTGGCCATCGTGTAAATGCGAATCCAGACGATCTCGTAGGACAGCGCGATGAAGCCACTGAGCGCCGAAAGCAGGAGTGCGATGCGCAGCTTCACGCTTCGTCCCCCCTGCGCCAGACCAGCCACACGCCAACGGCAAGCGCGATGTTGATCGTGGCCGCGACGTTCACCGTCGTGAGCAGCCCCAGCAGCCCGAGCAGCAACAGGCTCGCCGCCGCCGCGCCCGCAGCCGCACCCAGCGTGTTCGCGAAGTAGAGCGCGCCGACCGACCGGCCGACGTTGTGGCTCTTCGCCGTCGCGTGCGATACGAGCAGCGGCAACGTCGCCCCCATGAGTGTCGTCGGCACGAGCAGCAACCCGAACGTCACAAGGCCGGTCGCGACGCGCGACAGGTTCAACGTGTGCATCGCCACCGCGTCGAACAGCGGCAGGCTGAAGAATCCGAAGAGGCCGATGCCCGCCTCAAGCGCGGCGAACAGCGGAAGCGCCTTGTTCCGCATGCGATTCGAAAGCGCACCACCGACAATGCTGCCGATGCCCAGCCCCAGCATGAACACCGTCACGATCACGGTGGCGGACGTGATGTCGATGCCGTACACCGAGAAAAGGACGCGCTGCCACACCACCTGATAGAGCAGCGCGGCGAAGCCGGAGAGAAAGAAGAGCGCGAGGAGAATCACGGGGGCGGTAGTTGTTGCAGGAATTCGTCGAAGTTCCACGGTTTTGTGCCGGGCGCCCCCGGGGGGGGTCGATCGACGGAGCCGCGATCCCCGTATACTGCGCCTCATGAGAAGCTTTGCCCTGACCTGCCTTCTGTTCCTCGTCGCATGTGGCGGAGGCGGCGGATCCGACGGAACCGCGCTCGCGGACAATCAGGGTGAGGGTGCGGCGCAGCCGACCGCCATCGAGCTCTTCGGCACCTGCTTCCAGCAGGACGCAACGCAACTCGCGCAGATCCTCGGGCTCCTTGGAGGATTCTTCGGCGACGGTGGCGGCGACCTACCGCT
>Ga0070728_10002634_pt1 | contig 21787 bp, 11 predicted proteins | sample tdDd471_FD_66723 | JGI IMG/M metagenome (GOLD analysis project Ga0070728, IMG submission 66723) | Marine sediment microbial communities from the Atlantic coast under amendment with organic carbon and nitrate - tdDd47.1 | ecosystem: Environmental > Aquatic > Marine > Coastal > Sediment | place... | reverse complement strand
ACATGGGCGACAATGGTCTCTAAAAATCCACTCATTTTTCTTCCTTATGCCTCCGGCAGCAAGGTGAGCCACCTTGAAAGCTTGTTTGCGAATGCGACTCGGGTGTCGTCATTCATGCCCTGTCGCGTCCGCATTCGCGCGGAGTGTGAGAGGATGCATCGTGTGTCTCTTGTGCTTAAACTACCGGTGCTTCGGTAGTAACTTATGGGGTGTCATTGATCGAAATATTTTGGTCCTCATAGAAAACTTAAGGGGGACCTTACCCTTAACCCCTTGTGATTTGATGCAGTGTGGCAACCTCGAAAGGTTGAGTTTTCTTCTTCTTTTTACACCACCTCGGTTCTATCGACACCGTTGGAACCGTCCTCAGCTTTTGTGGCGGGCGAAGCCCGCGCCGAACGCCGGTGCGATTTGACCCGAGGAACGAGGGGCAAAGCGCATCGGCAACCCGCTTTCGAGGTGGCTCACCTCGCCGCCGGAGGCATGTTTTTTCGCCAGTCGCCTAAGCATTTTCCGTCGTATAGCGCACCAGGCCGTCGAGTTTGGTCATGGCGTTGCCGGAGTCGATGGCTTCTTCGGCGAGGACGATGCCTTCGCGAAGGGTTTCCGCTTTGTCGGCGGCCATGAGGGCAGCGCCGGCGTTGATGAGGATGACGTTTCGTTTGGGGCCGCGTTCCTCGCCGGAGAGGATGTTGCGGGCGATGCGTGCGTTCTCCTCGGGGCCTCCGCCTGCAAGGGCATCCGGGGATGCCAGTTCACCGAAGTAGTCGGTGGGGTCGATATCGGTGGTTCGGATGAGTTCATTTTTGAGCTCCGTGACCCGTGTGGGGGCGCAGACGCTGATTTCATCGAGGCCGTCGTGGCCGTGGACCACCAGGGCCCGCTCGGTTCCCAGGAGGCGAAGGGCTTCGGCGAACATCTCGGTGAGCTGGGGGGCGTAGACTCCAAGGAGCTGCCGTGAGGCACCTGCCGGGTTGGTTAAGGGGCCCACCATATTAAAGATGCTTCGGATGCCTGTTTCTTTGCGTGCGGCGGCGGCGTGTCGCATGGCGCTGTGGAACTTGGGGGCAAAGAGAAAGCCGATGCCCACCTCGGAGATGGCCTCTTCCACCACGTAGGGGGAGATGTCAAGTTTGACCCCGAGGGCTTCCAGGACGTCAGCGCTGCCGCAGGTGCTGGAGACGCTTCGGTTGCCGTGCTTGGCCACGGTGACGCCCCCTGCAGCCACCACAAAGGCCGTGACGGTGGAGATGTTGAAGGTGGAGAGGCCGTCTCCTCCGGTGCCGCAGGTATCGAAGCAGGCGCCGTTGGTGTGGATGCGGGTGGCGCTTTTTCTCATGGACCGGGCGGCACCGGCCAGCTCTTCAAAGGTCTCTCCTTTGGCGGCGAGACCTGCCATGAGGGCGCCGATCTGTGCGTCGGTGGCCCGTCCTTCCAGAATCTCCTCCATGACATCGGCCATGGTGTCTTCGTAGAGGTTTTCTCCTGCCACAAGCTTTTTAAGAATGTCGCTGAACATGTGTCGATGGCTCCGTATACGTGAGGTTAATGTGTGTTGTGACGTCAGTTGGGCTTATTTACAGGCCCCTTAAACGGGTGCTCTCGATGAAATTCCGGATCAGCCGTTTGCCCGTGGTGGTCATGATGGACTCCGGGTGAAACTGGATCCCCTCGGTGGGGTGCTCTTTGTGCCGGAGCCCCATGATCTCGCCGTCGGCGGTTCGGGCCGTCACCACAAGTCCTTCGGGAAGGCTTGCCTCCTCCACGGCCAGGGAGTGGTAGCGCATGGCTTTCATGGGGGAGGGGATGCCGGCAAAGACGCCCATGGCGTCGGTCTCCACATCCGATACCTTGCCGTGCATGACGGCCTTGGCGTGGATGATGGTGCCACCGAAGGCCTCGGCAATGCTCTGGTGGCCGAGGCAGACCCCCAAAATCGGAATTTTTCCCGAGAAGCTTTTTATGACGTCAAGGGAGACCCCAGCCGAAGAGGGCCTTCCAGGCCCGGGAGAGATGACAATCCCTGCGGGTGCAAGGGCCTCTATCTCGTCAATCGTCACCGCATTGTTGCGGTACACCGTCACCTCCGCCCCTCCCATCTCCAGGTACTGAACGAGGTTGTAAGTAAAGGAATCAAAATTATCGATCATCAGAATCATGGGTTCATCACCTGTTTTTTTATGTTTTGCCTCCGGCGACGAGGGGAATTTTAGCCTAAGTGGCTTCGCCACCCCTCGACCCCATATGGTACCCCGTTTGTCAGGACTCACGGGATGCGCATCGGGTGAAGTGGCCTGAGGCGTTGTCGCTTGTTTTGAAGGCGGATGTGATTTGACCCGAGGAACGAGGGGCAAAGCGCATCCGCAATCAGGTTTCCAGGTGCCTCCACCTGGCCGCCGGAGGCATGCTTTTTTCAACTCATCTGGACGTTGCCAGTTCAAGGGCTCTTTCGATGGCTTTGGCTTTGTTCACCGTCTCCTGCCGTTCGGTTTCGGGGTCGGAGTCGGCCACGATGCCGGCACCGGCCCTGACGGTTAAGGTGCCGTCTTCGATGACAGCAGTACGGATGGTGATGGCCAGGTCCATGTTGCCGTTGAAGGAGAAGTAGCCCACGGCACCGCCGTAGGGCCCTCTGGGGGTCTCTTCCAGCTCTGCGATGATCTCCATGGCTCTCACTTTAGGTGCGCCGGAGAGGGTGCCTGCCGGGAAGGTGGCTTTGACCAGGTCGAAGGCATCGAGATCTTTTTTCAGGTCACAGCAGATGTTGGAGACGAGGTGCATGACGTGGGAGTAGCGCTCCACCACCATGAGGTCGGTGACCTGGACGGTGCCGGTGGTGGCCACGCGGCCGAGGTCGTTTCGGCCGAGGTCCACGAGCATGAGGTGTTCGGCGCGCTCTTTTTCGTCTTTCAGGAGGTCATCGGCCAGCTTGCGGTCCTCCTGCTGGGTGTTGCCCCGGGGCCGGGTTCCGGCGATGGGTCGGACCGTGGCCACGCCCCGCTCCAGGCGCACCATGACCTCCGGGGAGGAGCCCACGAGGCAGGTCTCGCCCAGGTTCATAAAGTAGAGGTAAGGCGAGGGGTTCACGTAGCGCTGGGCCCGGTAGAGCTCCACGGGGCAGGGGGGCGCCTCGCAGGTAAAGGGCTGGGAGATGACCGCCTGGATGATCTCCCCATCGAAGATCGCCTCGCGGGTTTTGACCACCTTGGCCCTGAATGCCTCCTCGGGAATCGTGGGCTGGGGCACGAGGGGTGTTTCAGGCCTTTTGTCGGGCTCTTTGCCGTTGCCGTGCTCTACTTTCTCTATCAGGGCATCCAGGCGCTCTTTTCCGTCTTCAAAGAGGGCCTCCATGTCCGGATTGTCCTCTTTGAAGCAGAGCACCATGGCCACCATGGTGTGTCGGATGTTGTCAAAGAGAAGCATCTCGTCGGCCAGAACAAAGTGGGCCAGGGGTTTTTCTTTCGGGTGATCGTGGGGGATCTTTTCAAAGAACGAGACCATCTCATAGGTCATGAAGCCGGTGAGGCCGCCCTGAAACCGGGGCAGCTCAGGCAGTTCCGCTGCATTGTAGCCGGCCATGAGGTCCCTGAGGACGGTCAGGGGCTCCCCGTTGTGAGCGGTTTTGGTTATGGTTTCTCCGGATTTTACCTCCACGTGGTCTTCAAAAACGCGCACCTCCATACGGGCAGAGACACCCATGAAACTGTATCGTCCCCAGCGTTCGCCGCCCTCCACGCTCTCCAGGAGAAAAAGGGGCGTTTCCGGGGTGTAAAAGCGTGTGAGAAGGGACACCGGCGTCTCCTGGTCTGCCAGGATCTCCCGGCAGAGGGGAATAACGTCGGCACGCTCACCCAGGGCGGTAAAGGCGTCGCGTGAAGGGAATTCGGTGAGAAACATCGGGCTCTCCTTGTGATGGCGTTTGCTCTTAAAAAATGAATACGATGCGTTTGCGGGTGGTTATCGGGTTGTGAGTTTCGCATCGGTGGTTGTAGGGCTAAAAAAAGGGCCGGTAACGTGAATGTTACGGCCCTATAAAAAAAAAGGACCGTGAGGTGTGCTCACGGTCCCTGTCAGGTTCAATTGGTTACAGAAGTCACCAGGTAAGGGTGTCGTGGGCAGACCTGCGATAGGAGGTTCGCCACCACCAACGTGTTGCATAAAGATTGGATTTGTTTGGAGAGTTTACCATGTTCCTGGTTTTCCTTACAACGTTGGCTTGTGTGACTGTGTGATTCGTATGTAATCGTCTTGTGTATCGTGGAGGTTGTTATACAAAGCGCAGGGGCGGGTGTCAACAAATGTTTCTGTAAGTAGAAACATTTTTTTCGGGTCGAGCCCATGCGCGTGTTGATTAAGAAGCAAAATTTTGAGATAATCGAAGGGCTTGTGTGACCGGTCCTCACCGGCGCATTCCGCTACCCATCCTTTGGTTATGGCCGTTTCCCCGACAATCTGTTTTCTTTTTTCTCGTCTCTTTTTGCCAGTGCTATCCCGCCGGCCCGGATGGCTCGTTACCTCCATAAACTCGTGACGGTTGGTTTAACGCCCGGAGTGCGCGTTTATTTACCCCCATAGTCATGGATAAAAAAGATGAAGAGCTTTGACGGCATGCGCCTTGAAAATACACGGGAAGCGCTTCAGGCAGTGGTATCCCATCACCTGCGCTACTCCCTTGGGCGGGATTGGAAAATGGCCACTGTTCGTGAAATTTACTGGGCCATCTCCCTTGCGGTTCGCGATCGTCTTTTCGAGCGACTCTTTGAGACGGAGAAACGCTATCAGGAGCAGGGTGTGAAACGGGTTTACTATCTCTCCATGGAGTTTCTCATGGGCCGGGCCCTGGGAAACAACCTGTGCAACCTGAAGCTCTTCGACACCTTCAAACAGGCCATGGGCGACATGGGGGTGGACCTTGATGAGGTGCGGGAGTGCACCGCCGATGCCGCCCTTGGGAACGGGGGATTGGGCAGACTCGCTGCCTGTTTTCTCGATTCCATGGCCACCCTGGGAATTCCCGGTTACGGGTATGGTATCAACTACGAATTTGGCCACTTCAAGCAGGAATTCAGCCACGGCTATCAGAAGGAGACCTCGGACAACTGGCTGAAACGGGGAAACCCCTGGCAGATTGCTCGGCCTGACGAGGCTTGCCTGGTGCCGCTCTTCGGCAGGATCCTCCACACCCACGACAAAAGAGGGGATTACAGCCCCATGTGGCTGGACTGGGAGATGGTGGTGGGAGTGCCCTTTGACATGCCCATCGTAGGGTATGGCGGCGAGACGGTGAACACCCTCAGGCTCTTTTCCGCGAAATCCTCCGAGGAGTTCGACGTGGAGATTTTCAACGACGGGGATTACCATGAGGCGGTAAAGAGCAAGATCTCATCGGAGAACATCTCCAAGGTTCTCTACCCCTCGGACTCTTTTCGGGCAGGTCGGCTGTTGCGCCTGGTCCAGGAATACTTCTTTGTTGCCTGCTCCATCCGGGACATTGCCACGACCTTCTTGCGAAACTACGATAACTTTGACCTCTTCCCCAGCAAGGTGGCCATTCAGCTCAACGACACCCATCCGGCCCTGGCCATTTCAGAGCTGATGCGGTTTCTTGTGGATGAGCACGCCCTGCCCTGGGAGCGGGCCTGGTCCATCACGGAGCGGACCTTCGGCTACACCAACCACACGCTGCTTCCCGAGGCCCTGGAAAAGTGGCCGGTGAGCCTTATGGAGTACGTGGCCCCCCGCCACCTCCAGATCATTTACGAGATCAACCGCCGGTTTCTGGAACAGATCACCGTCCGTTGGCCCGGAGACGAGTCGCTGGTACGTAATGTCTCCATCATAGAGGAAGGGGATGAAAAGCAGGTGCGCATGTCCCATCTGGCCATGGTGGGAAGTCATTCGGTGAACGGGGTGGCGGCCCTTCACACCGAGCTTCTCAAGAGCCATCTTTTGCCGGACTTTTATAAGCTCTGGCCTAAAAAGTTCAATAACAAGACCAACGGCGTGACCCCGAGGCGCTGGCTTTTGAAGGCCAACCCGGGGCTTTCAGCCCTGATAACCGAAACCATCGGGGATGGGTGGATTCGGGACTTAAGAAAGCTCAAGGCGTTGGAACCCTATGCGGAGGATGCCAGCTTTCTTGAAAGACTGATGGACGTAAAGCGGATGAACAAAGAGGGGTTGGCCACCCTGATCAAACGTGATGCCCATGTGAAGGTGGACCCGGACACCCTTTTTGATGTTCATGCCAAACGGATCCATGAGTACAAACGTCAGCTTTTAAAGGCGCTTCATATCGCCCACCAGTTCCTTCAGATCACCGAAGATGGCGTGTGCCCGAAGGTGCCGCGCACCTATATCTTCGCGGGAAAAGCGGCCCCCGGGTACAAGGTGGCCAAGCAGATCATCAAGCTGATCAACAATGTCGCCGCCGTGGTGAATGCCCATCCGAAAGCCCGTGAATACATACGGGTCGCCTTTGTGCCCGACTACCGGGTCACCGTGGCCGAGAAGATTATTCCAGGTGCCGATGTGAGCGAGCAGATCTCCACGGCCGGTACCGAGGCTTCCGGTACGGGGAACATGAAGTTTGCCATGAACGGGGCGCTTACGGTGGGGACCTGTGATGGGGCCAATATCGAGATCATCAACGAGGTGGGTCGCGAGAATATCTTTATCTTCGGCCATGACGTGAAGGGGATCCGGGCTCTTCGGGAGGGGCGGTCGTATAACCCCTGGGATCTCTATGAAAAAGACCCGGCAATCAAACGGATCCTTGACGCCTTTTCCGGGGACATTTTCTGTCCTGTGGAGCCGGGGCTCTTCAGGTGGGTGTTCGAGCACCTGCTTTATGGCCGGGATATCTACTACCATGTGGCCGATCTGACCTCCTATCTTTCTGTCCAGGAGGATGTGGACCGTTGCTTCCTCGACACGCCAACGTGGGCAGGCCGTGTGGTGCGAAATATCGCCAACACCGGCACCTTTTCCAGCGATCGAACCATCCTTGAATACGCCCGGGATATCTGGGGGGTGGGCTCGGCGTTGTAAGGATTCAGGGTGGCGCCGCAGAGTTATTCAGGTGAAGGTCAACCGTCAAAGTGAAACCCAACTGCTGTCGTAGCGCATACATGGATCCCCGGTCATCCGTTGGTCGATGGGTGATATGCTATCTTAGAATATGGCAACCCATCGGCTCTTACGTATCCATCAGCCGGGGAAGACGATAAATATAAGGGAGTTCTTGTACCCCACGGGCGAAGCCCATCAGCACATGTGATCAGCCCGAGGAACGAGGGCTGAAAGCTTTTGCGACTCTGCTTTCGAGGTGGCCCACCTCGCCGCCGGAGGCATGCGTTTTCGTTTTTTTTCTGTGCCTTCTGCTGTTCACCCAAACACGTCTTTGGACATCTCTCCATGGAACCAACCGACGCAAAGAGATCGGCCTCTTTTTTGAGTCAGACGCCGGTGCCAGGCAGCTCCCTGGTCCGGTACGAAGGGGAGACCCTTGCCTTTGTCCTGACGGTGGGTGAGGGGCATGAAGGGGAGGGCGTGGTACGCACCAACCTGGGGTTTACCGCCCCGGAGATAGAGGAGGCCTGCCCCTCCTACCCTGAAAATGCATGGCGGGATATTCCCATGCGCCGCGATGGAGAAGGGCGCTTTACCCTGACCTTGCCGGTGACGGAAGCGGGGTACTTTGAAGCCACGTGTTGCCTGAAGCAGAAAGGCCCGAAGCAGGAGGAGGTGATTGCCTGGATCGGGGGCGGCAACGTCAGGGTTCATGTCAAGCCGGCTGCCACCTGCTGTTCCTCCATTATTTACAATGCTTTTCTTCGTCAGTTCGGCCCCTCCATGCTTCTCGATAAAGAGGCGGTCCGATCCTATGGCGATGCCACGACCTGGCTGGAGCGGGATGGGTACACGGTGATTCCACCCTCGGGGACGTTGCGAACCTTTGCCCATTACCTCGATTTTATCGTGGGCAAGCTGGGCTGCAACGTCATTCAGCTGCTGCCGGTGAATCCGTTGCCCACAACCTTCGGCAAGATGGGGCGGTTCGGCAGCCCTTACGCGGCCTTGAGTTTTACCGGCGTGGAACCCTCCCTTGCGGAGTTTGACCGCAAACGAACGCCAGTGGAGCAGTTCGTGGATTTGATGGATGAGGTTCATGCCCGGGGGGCCAAGGTGATCCTTGACCTGGCGGCCAACCACACGGGCTGGGCCAGCTGGATTCATGAGGCGCATCCCGAGTGGCTTCTTCGCAAAGCCGACGGAGAGATTGTCTCCCCCGGAGCCTGGGGGGTGATCTGGGAGGACCTGACGGAACTGGACCATTTCAGCCCCGGTCTTGCCGATCACCTTGCGGAGGCCTTTCTTGTCTGGTGCGAGAGGGGCGTGGACGGGTTCCGGTGCGATGCGGGGTACATGATCCCTGCGCGGATCTGGACGGAGGTGGTGGAGACGGTGCGGGCGGCCTATCCCCATACGATTTTCCTTCTGGAGGGCCTGGGCGGTGGCATTGACGCAACACGGGAGATTCTCGGGCGGTGCGGTTTTGACTGGGGGTACTCCGAGTTGTTTCAGAACGAAGACAAACGAGCCGTGGAGAACTATGTCCGGGAGATGTCGGAGATCTCCCGGTGTGACGGCCTCCTCGTGAACTTTGCCGAGACCCATGACAACAACCGGCTCGCATCGGTCTCGGACTGCTATGCGAGGCACCGGACGGCCCTTTGTGCGCTTCTCTCCATTAACGGAAGTTTTGGGTATGCCAACGGGGTGGAGTGGCTGGCCACGGAAAAAATCGATGTGCATGGGGCTTCGGGGCTCAACTGGGGGGGGGAGGAGAATCTGGTGGACCACCTCGCCCGGCTCTCCACTGTATTAAAGCACCACCCCTGTTTTTACGAAGGCACAGAGCTGACGGTTCTGGAGACGTCCGCGGAGAGTACCGTGGTGGTGCGAAGGGACCACGAAGAGACGGGAAAAAGCCTTTGGGTGGTTGCCAACACCGACTGCAGGAAGCGGGCTACGGCTCAATGGGACGGGGAGGGCGCAGGGAAAGGGCCCTTTTGGGACCTGCTGACGGGAGACGAGGTGGTTCCATCCGTGACAAATGGGACCATGGCGCTTGAGTTGGTGCCGGGTTCGGTTCTCTGCCTTACCACTGAGCCGGGAGAGGTGGGGCACATCGCCATCCATGAGAGAAGGCCGTTGGTGTGGCCCGACCATTTGCATCACAAGATCCTGGTTGCCGGGTGCCTTAAAGTACACACCTTCTATCATGGGTTGGTGGATTGCTCGTCCTTCTCCCTTAACGATGCAGCCATCAGTTTTTCAGAGGATCCGGAGGGGTATCTTCGCAGGGAGAATCCCTTCTCCATGGAGACACGAACCGTGGTGTGGCGTTGGCCCATGGATTGTCACCGGGAGGTGCTGATACCTCCGGATCACTTCCTTCTTGTGCGTTGCCCCCATCCCTTTCGGGTCGTAAGGGAGGTGGGGGGGGAGACCTGTGGCGCAGAGACAGGGATCCGGCTTCCAGGGGGAGAGGTGGTGTCCCTTTTTATGCCGATGCGGGACAAGGGCGAAGCTCAAGAGGGGCGACTTGTCCTGACTGTTTTCACCGGGGAGGACGTGAGCCACGATTTTGGAACACTCCATTACCTGACGGCACGGGAGCCAAAGAACCTCCCCCTTCTTTTCAAGCGTGGGGACAACCCCTTTCCCAAAATGGCCATCGGGCCCAACGGCAAAGGCGCCCTGGTGCGGGTGCCGGTGGAACGGGAGAGTATCTTAAGCAAGTATGACGCACTTTTAGCGGCCAACCTGAACCCGTCATGCCCGGAGGATCGCCGGGTTATCTGGACGAGGTGTCGCGCGTGGGTAACCTACGGTGGCTTCTCCTTTCCCCTGGCTCAGGAGTACCTGGAGAGCTTTCGCTCAGGTCATGGAATGGTGGGGCTCTGGACGTACCTCGTGCCGGTGGGGAATGGAAAACTGGTGCAGGTGGCGGTGCGGCTTGAGGGGGTGGAAGGAGAGAACCGAACCCGCCTTGGCTTCCGAAGAACCGCGGCCCCATTTGCCAGGATGCTGGAGCCCCATGAACCAGTGGGGTTGATTTTACGGCCCGATATTGAAGATCGCAGCTTTCACGAGACCACCAAAGCTTATACCGGGCCTGAGACCGGTTGGCCCGGCCGCATCACCCATGAAAAGCAGGGGTTTGTCTTTGAACTTTCCGGGGGCAACACCTTTGCCATGGAGCTCTCCAACGGGTGTTACCACCCTTCACCCATGTGGGATTACATGGTTCAACTTCCCGTGGAGCATGAGCGGGGCATGGACGCCACCACCGATCTTTACAGCCCGGGTTATATGAAGGCCATGTTGCGGGAGGGGGAAGGCACCATGGTGGAGGGTGAGGTGGTTGTCCTGGGGACCGGGCGGGAAATTCCGGCCCTAACACCCAGGGCCGGCCCTGTGATGGATGAAGGCGAGCTTTTCGTCTCGCCGGAGACCCTGATGACCCGCTCCCTGACCAGCTACCTTGTGCAACGGGAAGAGCACGAGTCGGTGATTGCCGGTTTTCCCTGGTTCCTGGATTGGGGGCGGGATTCCCTTATCTGCGTGCGGGGCCTTTTGGCTGCCGGGCTTGTTGATGACGCCAAGGCGGTGCTCAGTCAGTTTGGGCAGTTTGAAGAGAACGGGACCCTGCCCAACATGATCCTCGGGGGCAACACGGACAACCGTGATACCTCGGATGCCCCCTTGTGGTTTGCTGTGGCCGCCTTTGAAATGGCAGAAGCACATGGTGGCGACGGATTTCTTGATGAGATGATGGGGGGGCGACCGCTTCGTGAGATCCTTCTCTCCATTGGTAAGCACTTTGTTGCGGGGACCCCTAACGGTATTGCCATGGATCCGGTCTCCGGCCTTGTATTCAGTCCCGTTCACTTCACCTGGATGGATACCGATCATCCGGCTTGCACACCAAGGGCCGGCTATTGCATCGAAATTCAGGCCCTGTGGTATCGCACCCTCATCGGGCTAAGCCAGTTGGATACCAAGGGACACAGCACTTGGGGCTCTTTGGCAAAGAAGGTGAAAGCATCTGTCCTCGAGCTCTTCGTCAGGCCAGGGCAGGGGTATCTTGCCGATTGTCTCCACACCGACGAATCGATTCCCGCGGTGGACGCAAAAGCCGATGACCACCTGAGACCCAACCAGCTGATGGCCGTAACCCTGGGCCTTGTGAATGATCCGGCCCTGGCCCGGAAGGTTGTGGAGGCGTGCCGGGAGCTTGTTGTGCCGGGCGGCCTGAGGAGTCTTGCCGATCGCGAGGTGATTCATCCCTTGCACGTGGGCTGGAAAGGTGAGGCCCTGAATAACCCGCACCGTCCCTACAAAGGGGTTTATGAAGGCGATGAAGAGCGGCAGAGAAAACCGGCTTACCATAATGGGACGGCCTGGGGTTGGCTCTATCCTCTGTTTTGTGAGGCCTGGGCCTGTGCCTTTGGGGATGAAGGTGAAACGACGGCCCTGGCCCTTCTCAACGCGGCTTTGCCCCGCGCCCTTTCCGGATGTTACGGCCACCTGCCGGAGATCATGGATGGCAACGCTCCCCACACCCCCCGTGGCTGCGATGCCCAGGCGTGGAGCGTAAGCGAATGGATCCGGGTGAAGAAAAAATTGACCAGGGGATGAATCCCAGGTTCGCGAATGCTCCACCCCTCGTTCCTCGGGGTGCTCACATTCGCTGACGGGCTGCGCCCGTGGAATAAATCGACGTTTCTCTGGCAGTCGGAGTTGTTTAGGTGAAAGCCGACTCCTCAGAATTACGAAATCATTTCTGGAATATCTCGAAGCTTGTGAATGCAATTAAACAATCACCAGCTTTGGAGGCGGGCGCAGCCCACGGTGAACGCTTTTGCGATTTACCCCGAGGGACGAGGGGCAAATCGCAAAGGCAATCAGGTTTCCAGGTGCCTCCACCTGGCTGCCGGAGGCTTGGCGTTTTATCTCACCTTTGAAGATAGAAAGCAGAGACTATGCCCAACACTCGAAACAAAACGCCCCGGGTGCTTATTGTGACGCCGGAGATTACCTACCTTCCCGCCGGGATGGGGGAGGGCGCGGACCGGATGCGCGCAAAGGCGGGGGGACTTGCCGATGTGTCGTCTTCGTTGATTCGAGCCCTTTATGAACAGGGAGGGGACGTGCATGTAACCCTTCCCAATTACCGGGCTATTTTCCGTGATCAGCTGGAAAACGATTTCGATGAAGAGGTGGATCGCATCCGAAACTCCATCACCAGCGACAGGATTCACCTGGCCGAGGACCGGGCGTTCTTTTATCTGAACCAGGTCTATTCCGGGTATGGGGGGGAGGACATCAAGATCTCCCTGGCCTTTCAGCGGGAGGTAATCAACCATGTGATCCCGAAGGTAAAACCGGACCTGATTCACTGCAACGACTGGATGACAGGGCTTATTCCGGCCATGGCAAGACGTGTGGGCATTCCCTGTCTGTTTACCCTGCACAACATCCACAGCCGTGAGACGGTGATGGCGACCATTGAAGACAGGGGCATCGATACCGCGGATTTCTGGGAAAACCTCTACTTTACCCAACCGCCCGAGAGCTACGAGTCGTCCCGTGACACCAACCTCGTGGATTACCTTGTCAGTGGGGTGTTTGCCTCCCACTATGTCAACACGGTCAGCCCCACCTTTTTCCAGGAGATCGTCAACGGGCGGCATGGGGTGGTGACACCTCATCTCAGGCGAGAGCTTGCCAACAAGTGGCATGCAGGGTGTGCGGCAGGGATATTGAACGCACCGGATGAAACCTACAACCCGGAAACCGACCCTGCCTTGGTTTGGAATTACACCGCCGAAAGCCATAAAGCGGGCAAGCGGTCCAACAAGATCCACCTTCAGGAGCGGCTGGGGTTACGGTGCGACCACAACGCCCCGCTTTTTTTCTGGCCATCTCGGCTGGATCCCCTGCAGAAGGGGTGCGGGCTTCTGGCGGAGATTCTCTACGACACCCTGTCTCATTACTGGGATGATGGGATGCAGGTGGTGGTGGTGGCCGATGGAGAATTCTGGCCCCACATTGAACACATTATCAAGACCTTTAACCTGCAGGGACGGGTGGCTCTCTGTCCCTTTGAAGAGTCTCTTTCGCGGCTGGCATATGCGGCGTCGGATTATCTTTTTATGCCATCGAAATTTGAGCCCTGCGGCCTGCCTCAGATGGTCGGCCCCCTTTACGGCACCCTGCCTGTGGCTTGCGATACCGGCGGCATCCACGACACCGTCACCCACCTGGACTCAGACAAGGGGCTCGGCAACGGATTTCTCTTCACCTCCCATGATGCGGGGGGCCTGCGTTGGGCTGTGGATGAAGCCATGGCATTCTGGCGAAAACCCGAAGCCTTCAAGCGGGCCCAGATCAACCGTATTATGGAAGAGAGCAGCAGAACGTTTAATCACACAGTGACGGCAAATCGGTACATTGACCTCTATGAAACGATGCTTGAACGGCCCTTTATTGTGTAGTGAACCAGGCAGTGGTCACAGGGCCACACGCCTGGACCATGCCGGCGAACTGGCCGCCACCCTCATCAGCCTGGATCCCTGCCTGAAACCTTACGGATCGATTCTGGTACGGCGCCTGGAGCAGGTGAGCCTTGCCCTGAAGCAGCTGACAATCCAGGGGAGTCTACGGGAGGCTTCATCCACGCACCTCTCCTGCGGGCCGAGGTATGAAAACGGGCGTTGGTGCATTGGCGAGTGGGCGCCCAACGCAACGGCAATTTTTCTCATTGGCCCCTTTTCCGACTGGAAGGAGCTGCCGGAGTTTGCCCTCAAACGAAGGGACGGATCAGATTTTTGGGAGATTTCTCTTTCCGAGGAGGCGATGCCCCACGGCACCCTGTTCCGGTTTCGCATGCATTGGCGGGGGGGCAGCGGGGACCGTATCCCCTCCCATGCCCACAGGGTGGTGCAGGATCCCCATACCAACATCTTTAATGCCCAGGCTTGGCAACCGGAGCCTTACGTGTGGCAGCATGGAATCATGGCTGCAAAATCTCCGGCCCCTCTTATCTACGAAGCCCATGTGGGCATGGCGGGGGAAGGGGATGGCGTGGCTGATTTCGATCACTTTACGGACCATGTGTTGCCCCGTATTAAGAAAGCCGGATACAACACCGTGCAGCTGATGGGGATTCCCGAACACCCATATTACGGATCGTATGGGTACCATGTGACAAGCTATTTTGCCGTCTCATCGCGCTTTGGAACCCCCGAGGCCTTTAAGCGCCTGGTTGACACGGCCCACGGCATGGGGATTCGGGTGATTATCGATATCGTGCACTCTCATTCGGCAGGAAACGAGGTGGAGGGGCTCAGCCGGCAGGACGGGACGCCCCATCTCTACTTTCATGCCGGAGACAGGGGGCGGCATGAGGGGTGGGATTCCCGTTGCTTCGATTACGGGAAAGAGGGCGTGGTGCGGTTTCTTCTCTCCAACTGTCGCTACTGGCTGGAGGAGTATCGGGTGGACGGTTTTCGGTTTGATGGGGTCACCAGCATGCTCTATCATCACCGGGGAATGAACCGCAGCTTTACCCACTATGACGACTACTACGGCGATGAGGTGGATGAAGAGGCGTTGGTTTACCTCTCCCTGGCCAACCGCCTGATTCATGAGGTCACCCCATCGGCCATCACCATTGCCGAAGACGTCAGCGGTATGCCGGGCCTGGCTTTTCCTCGGGAATTCGGTGGCACAGGGTTCGACTACCGGTTTGCCATGGGCCTGCCGGATCTCTGGACAAGGCTGCTCAAGGAGGTTCCGGATGAGTCGTGGGACCTTGATAAAATCTGGTTTGAACTCACCAACAGGCGGGAGCAGGAACCCTCCATCAGCTACGCCGAGTCCCACGACCAGGCCCTGGTGGGGGATCAGACCCATTTTTTCCGGATGGCCGGTGCAGCCATGTACGACCACATGGGCAAGGGGGACCCCGACCCTCACATCGACCGGGCCATGGCCCTTCATAAGATGATCCGGCTCATCACCTTTGCCACGGCCGGGGCCGGGTATCTCAACTTCATGGGGAACGAGTTCGGGCACCCCGAGTGGATCGATTTTCCGCGTCATGGCAACAACTGGTCCGGGCATTACGCCAGGCGGCAGTGGAGCCTCGTGGACAATCCGGATCTCAAATACTCATTGCTGGCTGCCTTTGATGGCTTCATGACAGCCCTTGAGGAGTCAGGGGCTCTTTTTGCTTCAGCCGGTGTCCGTCTTCTTGGGATCTCAAACATAAAAAAATGGCTCGCCTTTGAAAGGGGAGCCATGGTCTTCATCTTCAATTTTCATTCCACCCGATCCCGGGTGGACCATCCGGTGCCGGTTTCTCCCGGCGACTACAGCCTGTGCCTCAACAGCGACGCCCATCGGTTCGGCGGGCACGGTCGCGTCGAAGAGGAGCAGCGCTTCTTCTCATTCCCCGATGCCAAGGGCGCGCATCACATTTATATCTACCTGCCCGCCCGAACAGCCCTTGTCCTGCAACGATCATAAAGCAGGGGCTAAGCCCCAAGTTCGCGAATGCTCTGTCGCCTTCGTTCATCAGGCTCATCACATTCGCTGACGGGCTGCGCCCATGGGCATCGGCTAAGGGGACCTCTACGTCCATCAGAAAACAGTTGACACACTCACGCCCCCGTCTACCCTTCCTTTAGCCTTTAGCCTTTAGCCTTTAGCCTTTAGCCTTTAGCCTTTAGCCTTTAGCCTTTAGCCTTTAGCCTTGCCTTCTATTTATGCATCGGTGTCCGTGCAATGGCTTTGGCCTTGAGGTCCAACTCCACCTTTTTGATGCCGTCGATACCACAGATGAGTGCACGGATGTCTCTCTCTTTTTTGGGGATCTGGGCTACCGGAGGATCCATCCTGATGACCACGTTGCCGTCGTAGGAGGAGACCTTGGCATCCATGTACTTGGGCACAATGGCAGCTCTGACATTTGCTGTGAGTGCCTGGTCTTTAAGGATCTTCTCCGCTTCGACGGTTTCCTTGAAGTACTCTTTCTCAAGGGCACTGCAGATGAGATCCACGCAGTCGTCGATGGAGATACGCTCAATGTTGATGACCAGGTTGTAGAGTTCCGGGTCCCGGGTGTCCATTTTATACAGAGCCGAGCACCAGTTGTATCGCTCCTTGTCTTCCTGAACGACGCGTTTTCTTGCGACGCTTTCGGGGACGTCTTCCCGCTCCATCTCCTCCTGGATCCTGTTCTCCATGCTGTCGATAATTCTGACCTTGAGCACGTGGGGGATATTCTGGACAAAGAAGTGCCCGACGATGCCGTGGTAGACGATGGAACCGTTTTTCAGGTTGTTGAGCAGGGATGCTTTGAAAAAGGAGACGTAGCGCTCCTTACCGTGGGACAGCCGCTCAAAAATGGTGGGGCTGTCATGGATGGCCTTGGCGAGCTTGATTTCCGGAACGTTGTACTGCTCCGATGCTTCAAGGATGATTTCTCGGGACATGCAGGTGTGTCCCAGTCGTTCTGCGATGCGTTCTGCGATGATCCGGCGCTTTTTCTGTGATGGGCTGGATATGGTGACAATGGGCATTGTGGCTCTCCAAGGGTAAATAATATATTTGCTTGTGAATTTCGGCGCGTATCATAGGCCTGAAGCATCGGAAATACAACAGTTAAAGTGATGTTTCTTATGAGAAGAATCATGAATAAATCAGATGATAAACATCTATATTTTTGATGGCTCTGAGACGACTGCGGTTCGGGCCGATGAGCCTTACTGTAGGCATTCTATTTGTGCATGGCAGTCCGGGGCAACGAATTTGAAATGATATTAAAGTAGATTTCATTGATTCCCTGCGTTCCTTCAATCAGGGACTTCATGTCATCTTTCGTTTTATCAACCTGAGCCACGGGGTCGGGTAGCTTGATGACGACTTTTCCTGCCTTGGATGTGACCTCGGCGCTGTAGTACCTGTTTACTATGGCAGCCTTGATGGAGGCTGACAGGGCAAGGTCTTCAAGTTGTGCTTTAGCGCGCTTGGTCTCTTTGAAATAAGGCAGTTTCAATGTGTTGCAGATGATGTCGACGCTGTTTTCAACGGAAATATACCGGTGGTTGATGAGCAGGTCGTAGAGGTCGGCATCCCGGGTGTCTATCTTGTAGAGGCTGGTGCTCCAGTTGTGTCGTTCCTTGTCATCTTTAGCGATGCGTTTTCGAGCCACGGTTTCGGTGACGTTTTCCCGTTCCATTTTTTCAGCGACCCGCGATTCCATATCTTCAAGTAGGCGGACCTTTAAGATGTGGGGCACGTCTTGAATGAAAAAGTGCCCCGCCAGACCGTGGTAGACAATGTTTCCTTTTTTGAGACGGTTGAGAAGAGCCGATTTGATAAAGGCAATATAGCGCTCCTTGCCGTGGGAAAATCGATCATAGATGGTGGGTCCGTCATGGATGGCCCGGGCGAGTTTTATTTCGGGAACGTTGAACTGCTCTGAGGCTTCCAGAAGAACTTCCCGCGAGATGCATTCATACCCCATGGCTTGGGCGACATGTTCAGCGACGGTTTCTCCTTTGCTGCAAAAGGATCTGGATATTGTGATGATTGACATGGTGCCTCCTCATGTATGGTGATTGTGGCTTGGTCGCTTTGTTGCGGTGGCATCAATAAAAGCCCGTTGAGATGTTTATATGTGCAGGGACCTTGGTATTTGGGCGTCTCAGGGAGACGGTGATAATGGTGTGGGCATTGGCGTAAGCGGGGATTCCCTTTTTATCCCAAGCTCTTTGCGGGCTGCCTCAAGGTCTTTTCGAGGGGAGAAGTAACCGTTCAGTCTTGTGACGCATAGCATCTGCGTAACACCTGGTCCTGCACCACAGGTGAGGCAGGTGTGGTTGGACGAGTCAACGGCCTTTTTTATTTTGAGAAGCAGAATCAGGCCGGTGCTGTCCACAAAGCTTAAGTTGGTCAGGTCTATGATGAGGTGGTTGCCGGTGATGGCGTCAAGGAGCTGGTTTACATCGATCTCCTGCATCTGTGCTGCGTCCAGGGTTCCGCAGAGTTGAATCTCCTTTGATTTGCTGTCGGATTTTATCGTGTAGAAAAAGGGACGGTTGAGCATGGGAGGCTGCTGCGTTTCCATGAGTCCCTCTAAATCATCGACCATGTGATCCGAGAGAAGGGATTCCACCCTGTTGAGTTTGAGTACCTTCATCACCGGCGGTTGTACCCCCACCATGTGAAACCCCGCATGCCGGGTGGAGGTTTTTTTCCAGAGGCCAAGGAGAAATCCCAGGCCCGAGGAATCGATGAAGCGGACATCTCGAAAATCCAGGACCAGGCCGTTGTCATCGGCCAGCCACTCTTCCTGCCTTGACTTCAGGTCAATGATGACCGATGCATCCAGCTCTTCCGGAAGGGGGACGACGCTGACTTCGTTTCGGAGGTTGAAAGAACTCTCCAGTGCCGAGAGCCTGGGCGCTTCCTGGTGAGCCTTCGGCATGCGGAATCGTTTCCACCGCGCGTGGAGAATCACAGGCAAAATCATGACAGAGAACTTGAAAAGTCCGATGACATAGCGTTTCCATAGGCGCTTGGGGTCCTGGGTGAGGCGGTAAATCCATTCAAGGCCCGATTTCTGCATCCAGAGCGGAGCCCGGGACACGGCCCCGGTGATGAACTCAAAGGTACCTCCGATACCGATGGTAACCCCGGCTTTGAGACGATAGCGGTTACGGTGGAACCACGCCTCCTGTTTGGGGTTTCCAAAGGCCACCAGCAGGATATCCGGGTTCGCTTCGTTGATGCGGCGGATCACGTCTGAATCATCCTCTTCGGCATGGGTCAGTTCCTCCCCTGCAATATGAACAAAGGGAGCATCCACGCCGGCAATGATCATGCCGGGGATGCGTTTTTTCAGGGCTTCGGCGGCTCGTTGCCCCACCTCACCCTGGCCCCCCAGAAAATAGAGAGATTGATTTTTACCGGTTGCCGAGACGGCAAGCCTGGGGACAAGATCCGCTCCGGTGACCCTCTCTTTGAGGGGGCATCCGAGAATGCGACTCGCCCAGACCAGCGGCATGCCGTCGGCAGTGACGAGGTCTGCATGTTGAAGGATGGTGAGGAGCTCCGGGTGTCTCGGCTCCTGTGAAAACCAGCTGAGGGTGTTGATGAGAAAGTCCACATTGACTGTGGCAACCAGCCTGGGTTTTCCATCTTCACGGTAGGCGGCCACCATGGCGTGGATACGGTCCACGGTTTCCGCCATGGTGAGGTTGTCCAGGGGAATCCCTAAAATAAGGACAGTGTCGTTGGTTTGCATGATGGAACCTTGGAAAAATCGTGAATGGTGAATGGTAAGCTGTGAGTAGGAAAAGGGCGAACGGGAATGTAACTGTTCAGATTGTGTCTCCGGCGGCCCTGCCGGGGGCCAAACTTTTGAAAAGTTAGATAAACAGGTCTTGAAAGCAGTTTCTGTTCATTCGAAGGCATTGGCTTGCCGACTGTATTTGACTGAAGGAGTAAGCATCCCCTATTGCCGCTCAGCCCCGCTGGGGCTGAGCGGCAATAGGGGATGCAACCGTAAAGTTTTTGCGGAGCTTTTTTCAAAAAGCGACCCTCCGGAGGCATCGTTGAATAGTTACAAGGGAATAAACGCAGGCAAAGAGTCTGTTGGCAGACCAGGCGTCAGCTGCAGGAAGGTTTACGGGTGAAGCCCGTCATCAAATGAGATCACCTCGAGGAACGAGAGGTGGGAGCATTTGCAATCCGGTTGTGCAGGGGGCGGTTGCTGACCCGGCCGGCCAGGTAACGGAGTACTCCGGCAAACTGGGGAAAGACCACAAAGGCTGAGTGAGCGGCGTAAAGAAACGCCTGGCTGCGGGAACAGGCAAATGTTCGGACGATGGGCCTCATTGAGTAAAAGGGCCGTGCGGCAATGATGAGGGCCAGGAGAAGGCCGGTGACCGGATAGCCCGCAAGCAGGCCGCCTGTGAGGAGAAGAGGGGGCAGGCCCCCCCTTGCCGTGACCCGAAAAAGTTCCCTCAGCCAGAGTTTGTCCGGGCTTGCGGCAAAACGCAGGCCGATTTCGGCGTACGCGTGGCCGCTTCGATACGCTCTTTTGAGGTACTGCCTGAAGGTGGACATGTTGATGTCATGGGTACTCATGGGGACGGCAATTCTCAGGATCTCCCAGCTTTTCCGGCGAATGCGGCGACTCAGTTCGGGGTCTTCCCCGGCCACCAGCTTGGCGTCAAATCCTTCTGTCTCTTCCAGTGCGTAGCGATAAATCAGCACTTCGCCCCCAAAGTAGCGGCAGGGGCCTTCTTCGTAACGCCACTCCATCTCGGTAAGAAGATGATACCGGTTGCGTTTCGGTTCCCGCTCCCGCCTGAAACCGCAGACGCAAGGGGTGTCATCGGCAAGGTGGGGAAGGGCGGCTTTGAACCACCCCGGTTCCAGGGTTGTATCGGCATCCATGAACTGGATCAGGGGGGTGGACAACAACCGCCACCCCGCGTTGCGCCCCCTGCCGGGGGTGGGGTGAGGATGGTCCAGACGAATTAACCGTACGCCTTCAATTTCTTCAGCGATTTCCTGACTCCCATCCGTTGATCCTCCGTCCACATACACAATGTCCAGAAGGTCCTTGGGATAGTCGCAGGTCTGCACAGAGTTGATGCACATCTTGAGGTATCGGGACACGTTGATCCCGATGATCACCACGCCAATTCGGGGAAGGGGCTCGGTCATGGGGCTCTCCTGATTTGTAGGGTGGGGGGGGCGGTAAAAGTGAAAAAGTATGGCCTCCGGCGGCCAGGTGGGGCACCTGGAAACCCTATGGCGAATGCGTGGAGGTTGCCGGGATACAATCACTTTTGAGGCATTCGCGCGGAGGGTAAGATATTGCGACCGTTCTTGAGAAGAGGCCTGTTTCATTTTTTGCGTAACGCCAGCTTTTTGATTTCGTCTTCACCGGCTGTCCGGATAGCCTGAAGTGTCAGATAAGACTTTATGGTTTGATTTATGGTTGTGTTGGCAGGTCGAGTAACCGGGGACCCATGTTTGTAAGATAACGCCGGATGACGTCTCTTTTGACGGTTGACCTCCACCGGAATAACTCCTGTGGTCAGTTGGGGACCCTTGGAAACCCTGTGGTGAATGCCTGGAAATCGCCGAGATGCAACCTCTTACCTATTGGCGCATGTGACTCTGTTTGTCCCAACCACAAGCTTTCGAGGCGGGCGCATCCTGCAGCGAACACCCTTGCGCTTTTTCCTGAGGTACGAAGGGAAAAGCGCAAGGGCAACCAGCTTTCAAGGTGGCTCACCTTGCCGCCGGAGGCACGCTTTTTGTGGATTCATCTGGGTTTCGCAGGATAATTCGGGCGGGAATGCCCACGGCAACGGCATGGTCGGGCACGTCTTCGATGACGACGGCATTGGCACCGATGGTGACGTGGTCGCCGATGGTGATGGGGCCCAGGACCTTGGCCCCTGCACCGATGTCCACATGGTTTCCTATGTTTGGGGCCGCCGGTTCATCGGTGCGGCGCAGGCCCACGGTCACTCCGTTTCGGATGACGCAATCATCCCCGAAGGAGGCAAACCCGCTCACCACGATGCCTCCGAAATGGTCGATGCGGAATCTCCGCCCCACGTTTACCTCGCAGGGCAGTTCAATCCCCGCCATTATCTGCACCCATTTGAAGGCGATTTTGTAA
>Ga0070728_10002630_pt1 | contig 21798 bp, 16 predicted proteins | sample tdDd471_FD_66723 | JGI IMG/M metagenome (GOLD analysis project Ga0070728, IMG submission 66723) | Marine sediment microbial communities from the Atlantic coast under amendment with organic carbon and nitrate - tdDd47.1 | ecosystem: Environmental > Aquatic > Marine > Coastal > Sediment | place... | reverse complement strand
GTCCAGCGCTGGTTTAATAGGATGCATGACCATCTGGGGCTGCATGTCATTGATCCAAAGATAATTATTTCCAGCGTAACGCATATTTTTTATTATCTTCAGCGCCTGTTCTTTCTTTTCTTCTTCGGAAGGCCCTTGGTCGTCATAAATTGCCTGGATTGAAGAGAAGGCCAGGTTGACGACCGATTGGAGTTCATTTTCATAGGCCGCAGCAATTTTTTGTGTATCGTGGGCAGTCTGGTACTGTGATGAAAGAATTTCAAAAGTGTTGCGGACAAGATCCGTCAGCTTTTCCTTTTTGTCTCCCAGCATTGTTGTATGGATAATTCCCAGGCTCTGTTCGCCCTGCTTCTCGATGGAATTAATACTCAAAAAGAGGAGAATCAATCCAAAAACGAGGAAAAATGGAAGTGTTACAACAAGAATTTTCTTGGTAATGGACATACATTTTCCTTTGTCTGAAGTTTTAAGATTTATGTCATGCGTGTCCGCAATCAATATACGAGCAGCTTATCGGCGTGATAAACGATTTGTTCAGATCAATCATATTTAATTTCAGCATAAAAAAAATTAAATATCAAGGAGAGGGTAAAAAAGATGTAATATTAGGGAATAATGCGAAGAGTTCCTCCCAAGAGCCATGAAGGAAATGAGTTCGACTGGGTAAAATATGTGGAAGAAAATCTGGTCTTATTTTTCTTGAAGCTGTTGGACAATAAGTTTGAGATCTTCCGGCCGATCTACACCAAATCCCTGGTAGTCAGTCAGAACAACGTAAATATTGATACCAGCTTCAAGAAGACGCAATTGTTCGAGTTTTTCTATATGTTCAAGGGGGCTTGGAGGAAGAGCAGTAAAAGTTTTGAGGGCGGAAAGCCGATAGGCATATAAGCCGATATGCAGCAGATAATCAGTGTCAGTTTGATCAATATCCCGTATGTGTGGGATTTTTGCTCTGGAAAAATAGAGGGCGAATCCTTTTTCCGACCGCACCACTTTTACCCGATCGGTATTCTCAGCTTGTTTTGCATCAATCAGCCGAGCGAGGGTGGTAACCTGGATGTCTGGATTAGAAAAGGGTTCGACCAGTTTTCGCAGCATTTCCGGGTCAAGCGCTGGTTCGTCTCCCTGGATATTAACCACCACCGCGTCATCTTCCAGGCCGAGTATCTCAGCTGCTTCCATGATCCTGTCAGAGCCGCTGGGATGATCAGGGTCGGTCATTACCACGGGTACATCAAGGTTCATTGCAGCATCAAATATGCGTTGGTCGTCTGTAGCAAGACAGACTTGCTTTAATAGGGGACAACTTACTGCACGCTCATAAACCCAATAAAACATAGGTTTGCCTAGAATATCGGCAAGAGGTTTTCCGGGGAACCTCTGAGACTGGTATCTGGCTGGAATAATGGCGTAACAAGGTGGTAAAGCGCTCATACTATCTTTTCCCTAATGCATTCAATTTATTGATAATCTGGTGACACACCTGGTGGGTGCCTCCTTTACGTGGTTCGAAAAAATCACGAACCTGGATGATAACATGTTCTTTGGAAATATCCGCATCAATTGCAGTGAGTAAGCTGTTTGCCAGCTCGTTTTCGTCAGCGACCTCTTTTACCAGTCCCGCTGATACTATTTCCCGACCAACCCAGGCAAAATTTTTCCAATAGGGACCGATGATGGGTGTGAGTCCAAATACTAACGGTTCGAGAAAATTCTGACCACCTAAATTTTCGAGGGAACCACCAACAAAAGCGGCCCTGGCAAGTGCATAAGCTCCTGCAAGTTCGCCGAAGGTATCCCAGACAATGACTGATCCGGGTGATGGTTTCAGAAGGTGGTCCGAACGTTTGCTCACAGTAATTTTTTGTTTGCTCAGAAGCTGGATCCAATGATCTGCCCGTTCGATATGTTTGGGAAAGAGGCCGATAGTGATATCGGGGCGTATAGCAAGGATCTTAATAACTGTGTTGAGGATCTTTTGCTCTTCTTCCCTGCGGATGGAGCCAAGAAGCAGAAATGGACTTCCTCCAGGTAAAAGGTCGGCAATGGGATTGTGTTTTGGTAAGTCTGTCTGTGGAGTTATGCGGTCAAATTTGATGTTGTTTATAAGGCTGACTTTTTCAGAGCCCATTATTTTGGAAAAGCGTTCGCCGTCATTCGGGGATATGGCCATAACTTTTTCCGGGCCATATTTTGTGAAAAATTTTGTGAAAAACTTATAAGATCCGAAACTTTTAACCGACATCCTGCCGTTAATGAGAAGCACAGGGACATCACTCTTTTTTGCCGTTATCAAAAAACCGGGCCATAGTTCAGTTTCCACGATAACAGCAAGTCTTGGTGCGAATCTGCTGAAAGCTTTTTTCATGAAGTGCGGAGCATCAAATGGGAAGTAGGCCACAGTGATATCTAAGGTGCTGTTGGATTGGTGATTTTTACGCCCTTTTACCAGACTGTCGACTCCTTGCTTGGTGCCTGAGGTAACCAGCACCCGCAGTTTTCTCTTCGCTGGCAGAAAACTAGCGAGGTCATCAAGCACCATATTGGTGAGCATTGATTCACCGCCTGATGCTGCCTGGATCCAGAGATCAAAGGGGCCTTCTGGTATTTCCTGCATGGTGCGCTGTTGCCAGCCGAGCTTCACCCTTGGAGAGCGTTTGAGGAAGGGAAGGGCCACCCACCAGGCAAGGCTGTATAGGGCAAGAAAAAATTTAATCAATGAAAGATTACCCAAAAAGGATTTACTGGAGCTGCTTGAACAAAAAGAATTAATTCACCTCGCCAAAGGGGCTTCTTAATACCGCCCCTTTGGGACAATCGCTTACCTGGAAAATAAGTTCCTACACTTATCAATCCGGCTATCCTAGCGTGTTTAGGCTATTGTTTCAATGATATTATCCGCTGTGAGGCGGTGAAACCTCTGGACGTGGTGATTGCCAGATTGTCATGATTTAATCGTGTAAGTCAGGTTCGAAAAATGACCAGACTATTTGTGGAAATGACGCTTTGAGCCTTTTTTCACATCGATTAATAGCCTCGATCATCTCTCTTTGGTTTTGATAATCCTGCATTTCAGCTTTAATGGCCACCATTACATCATTGCCGAGTTGCAGGGTGATAAGGTTTAAAACGTTCTTTATCTCATTCTGTTCTTCAAGAAAGCAGATTATTTCCTTACGGGTGACAGGATCGACACCTTGGCCAATAAGTAATCTTTTAACCTGGAGACCGATCATAAAAGCGATAATTATCAGCAGCAGGCCAATGACGATGCTGCCGAGAGCATCGTAAAATGGGTTCCCGGTAAGCATTGCAAGACCCACTGCCAGCAGTGCAAAAGCTAAGCCGAGCAGGGCGGCGAGGTCTTCACCAAAGACAACCAGTAATTCACTCTGTCGGCTTTCCCTAAACCATTTGAAGAGACTACGATCACCTCGGACCTTGTTTACTTCCCTTAGGCAACCCCAAAGAGAGATGCCCTCGGCAATGATGGAAAAGATGAGAACACCGATAGCAAGCAGGGGTGCCACGAGTGGTTCAGGGTTTTTTAGTTTATGTATCCCCTCATACACCGAAAATATACCGCCCATGCTAAACAGAATCAAGGCAACGATAAATGACCAGAAATAGATCGTTTTACCGTAACCAAGCGGATGTTGGTCATTTGGGGGACGTTTTGCTCCCCGTAATCCGAGGATCAACAGGACTTGGTTACCGCTGTCGGCCAGTGAATGGATGGCTTCGGCCAGCATGGCGCCTGAACCGGTATATAAAGCCGCAGCGAGTTTTGCCACAAAGATGGCAAAATTGGCGCCTAGAGCAAATAAAATCGAAGTGAGTGAGTTGGCTTGTCCGGCCATAGTCAATTGTTCTCCTGAAAAAAAGGGATCAATGTTAGGGATATGCTATACAGGATAATTGTTTGATATCTTAGAGCTATACAGGATAGATGTACTAAGGTCAAACATGATTGGCTGTGGTTGACAGGGTATTGTAAGGTATAGATGGAGGGGACATTAATGGAGCTGGTTATTTTTCCTGAAATTTAAAAGCATTGTATATATCACCGTAGCAGGATAGTTAAGAAATTGAGTAATCATATTTTTTCCTTCTGTAAAAAAATTCTGGAGAAAGAACAATATGTCATCTCGGAAAACAGTTGGCTTAGTTCTTGGCAGTGGCGCCTCACGCGGTTGGGCTCATATCGGTATCATCGAAGCGCTGGAGGAGGCAAAAATTCCTATTGATTTTATAGCTGGTTGCAGTGTTGGAGCATACGTAGGTGCACTTTATGCAAGTGGCAGTCTCGGGAGTCTGAAGGAGTTCCTTCTGCGGATGGATGGTAAGAAGATATTCTCCTATTTTGATGTCGTTTTCCCCAAGTCGGGTCTTTTAAACGGTTCAAAGCGTGTTCAGGAACTCTTTTCCATGCATACGGATGCGGAGACTTTTGATGATCTCAATATTCCAATGGTTATGATCGCAACGGATCTTGAGCGGGGCGAAAAGGTTGTGATTAAATCAGGCAAAATTATTGAGGCCCTCAGGGCCACCATGTCCTGTCCCGGGATTTTTGCACCGGTGAAGGTTAAGGGGCGATGGTTGGTGGACGGCGGCTTGGTCGATCCCGTTCCGGTGGGGGTGGCACGGGCCATGGGAGCGGGGGTTGTCATTGCAGTGGATCTCAACAGTAGGATTGTCTCTCGTGCCAAGCGGCCACCAACATTGTTTGGAACCGAAAAAGAGACGAAACTGGTTTCAAGGGTGTCTGAAGCTGAAACGGACAACCGCAATGAACTCATAAAAAAGGTGGCGGATTTTTATGAGAGCGCAGAAAGCAGATTTAAAGATAAGACCAGCGAGCTTTTAGGACGTGACCCGGCGACCCCGGACATAATTGAAACGGTAATGACGTCCATTGGCATTATGCAGGAACGTATAACCCGGATCAATTTGGCTGTGGATAGGCCAAATATCCTCATCAAACCGCGCTTGGGCGAATTGAAAATGATGAATTTCGACCAGGTGTCCCACGCCATTGAGGAAGGTTATATTGGGGTTCAAGAGAGGCTGGAAGATATCCACAACTTATTATACTCTTAGGTAGTTCTCTGCTTAAATTACTTCTGTCCCCTTAGCAATGGCCGAGAGTCATCAGGTTTTACCATTATTTTTTATTGACAGAGATATAGCTGTCTGCAGGACGGTCCTGAAGGAAAATGTCGGCAAACTGAGCACGGTTGGCGGTTTCAAACCACTGGTGGCCTTGTTCCTGACAGGCAGGGCACGCTTTGAATGGGATATGGATAGCCAGGATAGGCTGCTGTCGGCTGGCAGCCGATTCGATCCTCAGAGCGCCTCCACAATCGTCGCAGATACGGATGGTTTCGTTCTGGTTTTCCTGGATGCCGTCGGTGTCATAATAGATGCTTCGGCTCCGCATATTTGCCTGGGCTTTGGCACGTACCACTTCTGTGAGTGATTCTCGCTTGTTCCAGAGATTTCGAACTTTCTCGCCTGTCTGGTAGATAGATTCAGTGGTTTTCCTGCTTTGTCTGTAGGTCTCAATATTAAAATCCGGTTCGCTGAGATGGTTGTAGTCTAAACCAGCCATTGCCAGAATAATACCGGTGTTGACGTAGGGGAGGGCACCTTCGATAGAATAACCGCCTTCCAGCACGGCGATATCAGCCTTGAGCAGAGAGGTCAGTTCCGCATAGCCTTGGGCGGAAAAGTTCATATTGGTAATCGGGTCGGAGTAATGATTGTCCTGGCCGGCTGAGTTGATGATTAATTGTGGTTTGAAATCGTCCAGGATTGGCAGCACCATCTCTTTGATCGTATAGAGAAATCCTTCATCTGAGGTATTTGGTGGCAAGGGGATGTTGATGGTTGTGCCGACGGCATTGGGACCACCCATCTCGTCGAGGAAGCCAGAGCCGGGATAGAGGGTCCGGCCATCCTGATGGATGGAAATAAACAGGGTATTGGGGTCATGCCAGTAGATATCCTGGGTTCCATCTCCATGATGACAGTCAGTATCGACAATGGCGATCCGTTCCACTCCGTAGGCTCTGCGAAGATACTCTATCATGATGGCTTCGATATTGACGTTACAAAAGCCGCGTGCACCATGGACGACCCTGCAGGCATGGTGACCTGGAGGGCGTACCAGAGCAAAACCACGATCTATGGTTCCGTCCATAACCGCCATGCCGATGGTTTTGGCCCCGCCTGCACTGATGAAATGAGATTCAGTCATCACAGCCCATGGGTCGGGAACACAAAAGTGTACGCGTTGTACATCGTTTATGGTGACCAGATCCGGTTTAAACTCGACAATACCATCGATATCGAGCAATCCCTCTTCGAACACCTGATCTTGTGTGTAGAGTAAACGCTCTTCTCTTTCAGGGTGAGTGGGTGAGATAGCCCAATCAAAGGCCGGAAAGAAGACCAGACCTGTTTTTTTCTTGGCATGTAACATAGTACTGGCTCCTGACAGCTGAGTGTTTTCAGTTTTGTTGTTGATTTAAGGCTGCAATCCCCAAATGGAAACACGAGACAAATTAGTGCTCTTCTCTGATGAGTCCGGGTTTAAGCTGCATACGGACCCTAATGTTTTTGCCTATGGTATGAAAGCCTCGGATCATGTTGAACTGACTCTCTTCAAGGAGTTCGGTTTCCAAATCATCAGGGTTGGCACCTCTTAGAATGGCCTTTTTGCGCAGCAACTCGTCGGCCAGATCGCGGGCATTATCCAGGCTGAACCCGGAAGATATTTTCTGATTAAAGCCTTCGCTGGGAGCAGTTGCAATGCCCTGGGCTGTATCGGCAAAGAGAGTCACTTCACTTGTTGTACGGGCCAGGGCGCAGCCAATGGCATTGGCAACCTGGTAGTTCGGGACAACCTGCACCTCGCCATCGAACATGGTCTGGAGCTCGCTTGCGAACTGTGGGGCGGGACCACCTAGAATTAACAGATGTTTGGGGTGTATCTGACTGCCCTCCCAGAGTTCGTGCACGGTATAAACCGGCTTGCTGTTGATAGCTTGGATCATCTCCATAGCAGCATCCAAAATGGTGCGGCAGGCGGTTTCAAATATTACTTGGGCTGCCTGATCAACACTCAGCCCCAGAGCGCCGGCTATAGGCTCAAGGCCGGTTCTGGAAAGTGCAGCATCACCATCGCCGCCTTTGCCGAGTACATAGAAGGCATCAGTGGGAGTCGGTTCCGGGCCGCCGTAGGCCATGGCTTTGCCTTGACGTTCTGGACCTATGGTCAGTTTGCCCTCTTTTACTCGCACTGTGCTGTCGCCGCCGATGCTGATGGACTTGGTTTGCAGGGCTCGAATAAGCGTTTTATAGTGAGAGACTTCGATACCCAGAGGGGCAAGCAGGGGAGCTTTGTCGACCAGTACAGCCATATCGGTGGTTGTCCCGCCGATATCAAGCACCAGACAGGTACCCTGGGAAGGAGCAGATGAGATAGCACCCATGACGCTTGCTGACGGTCCAGACAAAATGGTTTGGGCTGGGTGGTCTACCGACGACTCTATATTCATGTTGCCGCCGTCTGGTCTGAGGATGCGGATGGGCATGGTCAGTCCTTTTAGGGTCAGCGACTCTTGAACAGCTTTGAAAAATTTCTTATGAACAGGATAGACAGCGCAGTTGAGGTAGGTGGTGGCAATGCGGCGGGGGAAATTAAGGTTGCCGGAAAATTGGTGACCCATAAAGACCATTTCTACATAAGGCTGCAGAAGTGCCGCCATTTTTTCTTCCTGTTCCGGGTTGCGCACGGAAAACTTAGACACTACACCTGCATAACGAATACCCTGTTCTTTTAGTTCTGCTCCGATAGATTGCAGCTCATTGCCGTTAAGGGCTTGTATCTCGCGGCCACGATGATCCAGGGCTCCATCCACAGTAAAATAAAGTTCGTTGGTGCGATAGTGGCGAGGATCAATACCTGGACCGCCAGCCACCACCATGCCGACCGCGGGGAGTTTTTGCTGGGCTACAAGGTTGGTGGCCAGGGTGGTACTGAGCACCGCCCGGCGGATAGATTTGGGGTCGATGCCTTCAATTATTGCATCAAGTCCGGTCTGTAGGGTTTGAAAGAGATTGTCCGGATCAGTTGCAATCTTGACTTCACGAACAAGTTGCCTGCCGTCTAGAAGAATGACGTCTGTGTGAGTACCGCCTACATCGAGTCCAATAATCATTCCGTCCTTCCGAGGTGAAAGTAGGGGTAATCGGAATTATAAACAGGAGGTGAGGCGTCGGTAGATATTCCGTTACCAGATACGGCTGATGAATTACATCCAAATGATATGATTACAAAACAGCGGATTAGCGGTCAAGTATTATTTGTTGAAAATTACAGGATAGGGCAGGTTAAGTTAGAGGAATGGAAAAGCAATTGGACCACACCCAGATTTGTCCCCTCAAACTTAGTCATACTCTTTGACCAGAAGATGGCAACTGATTGAAGATGAAAGCTTAAGCTATGATCTTTTGGATGCAAACATCCATTTAATCAATCAGTGTCAAAAGATCCGGTCCAAGATAGGTTTGTTCATTTTCTCCAAGGATTCCAAGTGAGAGGGCAATGAGCGTCCAGAAATGAACAACTCCGTAGTTGCCTCCGTAATGATGGCCGATGTCTTCCATTTGTGAATGGCAGTTATGACAGGGGGTGAGCACGTAGGCGGCCCCGGTTGCAGCAATCTGATCGAATTTGCGTTTGCCATAAGTTCGCCTGTGATCAGTCATTCCGGCCTGCAGAAATCCGCCGCCGCCCCCACAGCAGTAGTTAGCACTGCGGTTGGGTTGCATATCTATGAAATTTTCTTCACCTACCAACGTTTTTACCACAAAACGCATATCGTCTGCGATGGATTCCCCATAAGCTTTTCTGACAATCATACAGGGATCCTGAACCGTAAATTTAATGTTTTTAATATTCCATTTTGAATTGACCGGTAGTTTGCCTTCCCGGATCCACAGTGCATAATAGGTAATCAGGCTCTCAAGCTTGAAGTCGGCCTCCATACCGAATCGGGTCAAGGCGTTCCACATAGTGTAATAACTGTGGCCACATTCCGTGTTCAGCCATACTTTGCAGCCCAACTCATTTACTGCTTCAACCCGCTTTTTGATGACTTCGTACCATGCCTCTTCATCGCCTGAAAACATGCAGAAGTTTTCTGCTGCCCAGCCTTTGGAAGAGTAGGTCCAGTCAGCACCCACAATGTCGAATATTTTCCAGAGCGGAACCATCTCGTCCGGTTCGCTCATAGGTTCCCGGGAATTTTGGTTAACAAAAAAGTGCGCACCTTTTTTATCCATTGGGGCCTGCAGGTTCTTAAAGGCAGGTTGGGTCTCCCGAACTTCTTCAAGTACATCCTCGACAACAAAGACAAAGTCTTCGGGGGGCAGCCCCATGGCACTGGTCGAATCGGTTGAGCGAATCAGCTGGCAGGAGCGGACGATTCCAGACGGTTTTTCCTCCTGCGGCCAGTTGCCCCGGGCCAGGAATACCAGTTGGGAAATGTCGATACTCATTGGACAAACATGTTGACATCGCTTGCATTGGGTGCAGCACCAAACCCAAGGCGTGGTGGACAGCTCCTCATTCATATCGAGCATAGCCATGCGGATGAATTTTCTTGGGTCCATGTTCTCGATTCCAGAGGCAGGGCAGCCGGATGAGCAGAGGCCGCAGGTTAAACAGGCCTCAAAACTTGCACCTTCCGGCAGTAGTTCGATGGCTTTTTCTTTAAAATTAATGGTGGGTATTTTTTTATCCGACATGGCTGATCCTTCTTTCTTTCGCTTATTTATCTAAAGCGTCTGCAGCGTGTAAAAATATTTCAGCGGCTTCCACAGCTTTATAGGCTGTGGCGATGGCTATACCAGCACCGCTGCGGCCACGAATCCAATCCTGATGGGCAAGGATGATTCCTGCGGCAAAAAGACGTTTATTGTGAGGTTCTCCGTTTTGGGCAAGTGGCCTATATGACGAATCGATCTCAATTCCGGCTTTATGAATAGCATGGCCTTCGTGGTCTGTGTAGCCCTTGCTATACCAGTCTGTTCGAGCTGCGGGCTGGGTCACGGGAAGATCAAGGAGGGACTCAGAAATGCCGTTTATCTGTGCTTCCAGGCCACCGCTTAAAAAGCGTCCCGTGGCAAGAATAACCGCCTTGGAGTGAATAGTGACAGGACCGTAATTATCCCTGAGTTTTAAAAGCGCACCGCCTGCATCAAAGGTGAGGGAACTGACTTTCTGCTGGGGGATGAGGGTGAGTCCCTTTTGTGGGAAGACCTGTTCAAACATTTCCCTCAAACGGATTCCAGGCACCGATGGTGGCATGGTAGGGATCTCAAAAATTTGCAGACCAGTGAGCTTTTCCAAATCGGCCCTGACCAAATCCGGTTCGTGCATGCCCAGAAGGGCGGGAAGACCAATAACTTTAGCCCCGCCAGCGGCTTGCTTTAGTAAGCCTGCAAGTTCTTGTCTTGTCGCTGGTACCTCAAGGGCGCGAGCCATGACCTCTGGGTAAATCTCACCTTTATCCATTCCAGGAAAAGTGATTCGCTCAGCAGAAAGGGTTGGCCATTTATCCCGTAGGTTGGCCACCACCTGACGCGCGCTGAATCCTTTCAACCCCTTGAAATCAATAATTACGCAAGGGGTCTTGCTTGAAAAAGCCTTTGGCCCTGCTGCCATAGTGGCTGGGACGCAGAGGGTCTTCTTTAGTGTACCGGCAGGAGTAAGTGCCGTAATATTATCCTCATGAGGCTTGGTGTAAGCAATGCCGCATTCCCCAAGAAAAGCAGTGAACTGTTCAAAACCTTCTCTGATATCTCCTGCGGGAATATGGCAGAGTGGATGAGCGGGGTGGGCTTTTTTCAAATCCTCAATTCCATCCCAGGGGTTGTCGATTGCAACACCGGTACCTTCAATTGATCCGAGCAGATCGAGATAGCCGGTGGTGTAAGCCACTGCTCCTGTATTGCCAATCTGGGCTGTAGCAATTTTTCGATTCAGGGCAAAAATGGATGCAGCAAATCCGGCAATCCCTGAGCCGATAACTGCAAGCTCAGTCTCAAAGTGACGGGCTTCTTCTTTCATGAACGTCTCCACAGACTGTGGCTTAATTGCTATGTTCTTTGTCGTTATCAAGATTATCCAGGCCGAGCAATCCGCAGTGGAGTGCTTCTGCCAGTTCCATTTGTGCAGCTTGCTGACCCCAGATGACTGTGCGCATACCTTTAAATCTTTCGTTAAAAAAGTCGCGCATATGGACGAGGCCAGTTTTATCGCGGTAGTAGCCCCTGTCGTAGAGGTAAGATGCGATACGAATGCCGCAGAATGATCCCTGGCACGGTCCTTTGCCGGCACGAGACCGGAGAGCAATTGCTTCAAGGGTCATATCCTCTTCTGCTCCCGGGGCACATTTGACAATTTCGTCTATTGCCGATTGAGGAACCATTTCACATTCGCAGAGAATCATGTCGTCAGAGTTATTGGCCTTATACCAGTAACGAGGAGCTGCTCCCGGTTCGGTCCAGCGACATGCATCACCATCCGGAAGGGGGATGCTGTCGGTCTTGCACCCTTTAGTATTGCCGAGTCGCCTGGCGACAAGATCAGAGGTTTTTTCTGCCATCAGCCGGAAGGTGGTCAGTTTCCCTCCAGTTATGGTGCAGAAATTTGTGAGCCCTTGTGAGATATGGTCAAGCAGGGCAAAACCTCGGGTTGCATCACGGGCATCTGCGCTTTCCGATGACTGCAGGAGTGGCCGTACCCTGGAAAATGCTCTGATATAACGGGCTGTGCTTAGAGCCGGAATCATTGCTGTACCTTCGATAACATTATGGTCGATCTCTTCCACCGTCGGGCGGATAGTTTCCAGGTTGTCGGTATGTACAGAGGTGGTTCCCAGTACCGACACTGTCCCGCCTGGAACGAGGATGTCACCGTCAGCTGGCGGACGCAGGCGATTGATAACATGGGCAGCCATCCGGTCATGACTGATCAGCAGTGTGCCTTTAGAGTAGAGCAGGTTGACATCTGTGCAGCCAGCCTTTCGGGCGATATCCATGGCCCATGCACCACCGGCATTGACGTATTGTTTTGCCTGGATGCGTAGGGTTGCCTGAGTTCGGTTATCACGGCAAATTGCAGCGACGATCTGTCCGTCTTTGATATCAAAACTGATAATTTCGGTATGGGGTCTATAAATGCTGTCGTTTAATATTCGGGCATGAGCAACATTTTCAAGGGCAAGTCGGAAGGGGTCAATCGTTGCATCGGGCACGAGATAAGCCTTGAAAAGTTTCTCAGAAAGCAGCGGTTCCATCCGTCGTGCCTCGATGGGCATTATCTCTTTGCAGCTAATACCCGCCGCTTCACAAAAATCGGGGAATTTAGCGGCAAACTCGGGATCGTCACCTTCAACAGCAACGAACAGTCCACCAGTTTCCTCGACACACTGTGGAGCGAGTCGTTTGAGGATTTCGTTTTCTACCCTGCATTCAATTGCCGAGTGGAGATCATTGGAAACATAACGACCTCCTGAGTGCAGCAGGCCGTGGTTTCCACCTGACGCTCCGGCGCAAAGATCGCGTTTATCAATCAAGAGGCTATGCAATCCACGCAGAGCGAGATCACGCATGATTCCTGCGCCTGTGACACCACCGCCGATAATGAGAACATCGGTTTGAATGGTTTGTTCACCTGCTCCTGAGGCTTGATCGAGGATGGTTGAAGTCATGATGCTGGTTCCTTGCCATAGAGTAATTTTATCGGTTTTTAAGAGACCTCCCAGGGAAAAGGCTGGTGGCTATAACCGGAATAATCATTCAGATGTTGTAAACCTGTTTGAGTAATACTTCAAGTGAAATCGATAAAAGGTTCAGCTGAAACCTACAAAACATAAAAGTGAAACATAGTGCTTGTCTAGCAGGTGAATCAATATCAGGAAAGCAGGGTAACTGCTGATGCGAATTGTCTGAGGGTATCCCCACAAAAAAAGGAGGATACCCCGAAGAGTTGGTTCCTATTTCGTCAGGGTACGCCGTACCGCATCCTGCCAGCCGTTGTACTTTCTGATTCGTATTGACTCATCAAGAGAGGGGGTGAAACGTTTATCCTGTTTCCAGGAGCTGCTGAACTGCTCTGGGGGTGGAAAAAGCCCTATGTGGAGACCGGCAAGATAGGCGGCGCCAAGAGCAGTGGTCTCAAGGACCACTGGCCTATCTACGGGGGCGTTGAGAATATCGGCGAGAAACTGCATGGTGTAATTGGAAGCAACCATGCCACCGTCGACCCTTAAAACCGTCTCTCCCATGTTCTGCCAGTCACCCCGCATCGCTTCGAGCAGGTCGCGGGTCTGATAACAGACTGATTCCAAAGCAGCTTTGGAAAGTTCAGCAGGACCTGTAGCTCGGGTTATTCCGAAAATTGCACCTCGGGCCTCACCGTCCCAATGGGGTGCGCCAAGGCCTGTAAAGGCAGGGACCAGGTAGACATCTTGATTGATGTCAGCCTGTCGGGCAAGCTTTCCAGTTTCTGAGGCAGCCTCGATTAGCCCCATGGCGTCACGCATCCATTGAACGGCAGCGCCGGCAACAAAGATTGAACCTTCAAGAGCGTAGGTGGTTTTACCGTCTAAACGATAGCCAATGGTCGTCAGCAACCTGTTGTTTGATCGAACAGCCTGATCTCCGGTATTGAGGACGACGAAGCAACCGGTTCCGTAGGTGGATTTGATCATACCCGGTTGAAAACAGGCCTGTCCTACAAGAGCTGCCTGCTGGTCTCCCGCAATGCCGCCTATGGGGATAGCAGCTCCAAGATGCACTGGATCGCTCAGGCCGAAGTCGGCAGAGCAATCTTTGACTCCAGGGAGAAGGGATTCAGGAATATCCAGCAGTTCCAGTATCTCTGCATCCCAGCAGTTGTCATGAATATTGTACAGCATGGTGCGTGATGCGTTGGTGGCATCGGTATTATGAACTTTGCCGCCGGTCAGATGCCATAGTAGAAAAGTATCTACTGTGCCGAAGAGAAGTGTGCCATTGGCTGCTTTTTCACGGGCTCCGGCCACATTGTCGAGGAGCCATTTAATTTTAGTTCCGGAGAAATAGGAGTCGAGCAGGAGACCTGTCTTTGCTGTGATCATTGGATCATGACCCTCTTCTTGCAGCTCTCGACAGTACTCAGATGTTCTTCGGTCCTGCCAGACAATTGCTCTATAAATTGGTTTTCCGGTATCTTTATCCCAGATAATGGTGGTTTCGCGCTGGTTGGTAATGCCGATTGCAGCTATGTCGGTAGCCTTAAGCTTAGATTTTTCCAAGGCTTTTCTGCAGGTGGCAAGTGTTGAACTCCAGATCTCCTCGGGCTCGTGTTCTACCCAGCCAGATTGGGGAAAAAACTGTTCGAATTCCTGCTGGGCTACTTCAACGATTTCAAGCTGGTCGTTAAAAATAATAGCTCTGCTGGAGGTGGTCCCTTGATCGATTGCGAGGATGTGCGATGCCATTGCTAATCTCCTTCTCTCTCCCCGTCCGGGGACTCGTATGTACTAAAGACTTCGGACAATAGCTTCAGGGTGAAGCCTGGTCTACAAAATAAAAGACAGGTTGCGGCCAAAGCCGTAACCTGTCTTTTTACAACCTCTCCTTTCTGGAGATTATCCTCCAGAAGGAGCTTTTATCCACAGATTACTTCTTGGCAGCAGCAGCCCAGCTCTTAACGAGCTCATCGTAATCGATGGTCATGCCTTTTGGCTTCTCGTTGGCAACTTTTGCCTTAGGAGATCCCGGGAGGTTTAGCCAGTAGGATGGATCCTGCTCTTTATTGAGCTTTGGTCCGCAATCACCTTGAATACCAGCACGTTCAAGACGCTGAAGAACCTTGTCCTGTTGGGTGGCCAGTGAGTCTAATGCCTGTTGGGGAGTCTTGTCGCCGGTTACCGCATCGGCTACGTTCTGCCACCAGAGTTGAGCAAGTTTTGGGTAATCAGGTACGTTAGTACCGGTGGGGGTCCACTGAACTCTTGCAGGGCTGCGATAAAATTCCACGAGACCACCAAGTTTTGGAGCACGTTCAGTGAAAGAAGCATCCCAGATATCGCTTTCACGGATCGGGGTGAGACCAACATGGGTCTTTTTCAGACTGACTGTCTTGGAAATGACGAACTGGGCATACAGCCATGCTGCCTTACGACGATCAACCGGAGTGGACTTCAACAGGGTCCAGGAACCAGCATCCTGATAACCAAGTTTCATACCTTCTTCCCAGTAAGGTCCGTGGGGAGATGGAGCCATGCGCCATTTTGGGTTGTCATTTTCATCAACAACAGGGGTGCCTGGTTTGGCCATGTCGGCGGTAAAGGCAGTGTACCAAAAGATCTGCTGGGCAATGGCGCCCTGGGCGGGAACTGGTCCGGCCTCAGAAAAAGTCATACCTGCAGCCTCTGGTGGGGCATATTTTTTCAACCAATCGATGTACTTGGTGAGGGCGTAAACTGCGGCAGGAGCATTAGTTGCTCCACCACGGGAAACGGACGAACCGACAGGTTGACAGCCATCGACTCTAATTCCCCATTCGTCAACCGGCAGTCCGTTAGGAATTCCTTTGTCACCGCCACCGGCCATGGAGAACCATGCATCGGTGAAACGCCAGCCAAGTGATGGATCTTTTTTACCGTAGTCCATATGGCCATAAACCCTTTTGCCATCGATTTCCTTGACTTTTTCAGAGAAAAATTCGGCTATGTCTTCATAGGCGGACCAGTTGACGGGCACACCAAGCTCATAACCGTAAATGTCTTTAAATTTAGCTTTTAAGTCAGGGCGCTTGAACCAGTCATAACGAAACCAATACAGGTTTGCAAACTGCTGATCGGGGATCTGGTAGAGTTTTCCGTCTGGGCCGGTGGTAAATGATATGCCGATGAAGTCTTCGATATCCAGACCGGGATTGGTCACGTCTTTACCTTCACCGCCCATCCAGTCGGTGAGTGGAACAGCTTGCTGATAGCGGAAATGAGTTCCGATCAAGTCGGAGTCATTGATATATGCATCGTAAATATTTTTATTGGACTGCATCTGGGTCTGCAGTTTTTCGATAACATCACCTTCACCGATCAAGTCATGGGTGACCTTGATACCGGTGATTTCGGTAAAAGCTTTGGCAAGGGTCTTGGATTCATACTCGTGGGTAGTGATTGTTTCTGATACTACCTTAATTTCCATTCCTTTGAACGGCTCAGCTGCTTTAATGAACCATTCCATCTCTTTCATCTGGTCGGCCTGGGAAAGTGTCGAGGGCTGAAATTCACTATCTACCCACTTCTTTGCCTCACCCACACCTGCCTGTACGCTGGCAGCTCCCGCCAAGAGGGCGGCTATGGCTGTTGCTGTTACGAGCTTTTTAATCATCGATTTTCTCCTCTATTGTTTTGCGATTTTTCTGCCACCCCGATGCTTATGACAGAACGAAACAACGGTACAAACAACTTACTACACCCATTTGAAGACACAGAGCGCGTAAATGCATGAAATTGCTAAAGCCCACCATAAAGCCAGGGCAGGAAATAGGGCCAGCCAGATAATATGAATGTAGGCCGATCCTAAAAGGGAGACAAAGAGCCGGTCTCCCCTTGTTGTCTCAAAGCGAAGGATACCCAAACGCGGAGCACCGCCGGGCCTTTTTATCTCCCAGATGGTCATGCCGACGAGCATGCAGAAAATTATAATAAAAAAAGCTGCGGTTGGTGTGGTCCAGGCCATCCAGCTGAGATTCATAGTCTTTCTCCTCTATCCCTGGCAAACAGCATTTTTTAAATGCCTCTGCAGGTGTGTGTTCTTTTTTGAAAGTATTTCTCAAAAAAGAAACAAGAAAATATTTTATGATGTTCTCATCCCGCTGAAAAGCGCGGGATAAGTTCCTTCACGAAAATCTTTTTAACAGCACTAAAAATTTTCTACGTCACTAAACACGTCCAAGGGCAAATCCCTTGGCTATATGGTTACGAACAAACCAGATAACCAGCGCCCCCGGTACAATGGTCAACACACCGGCAGCAGCAAGTACCCCCCAGTCCAGACCCGAGGCAGAGACGGTACGGGTCATGATGGCTGAAATAGGTTTAGCATTTACCGCCGTAAGTGTCCTGGCCAGGAGCAATTCCACCCAGGAAAACATAAAACAGAAAAAGGCTGTGACGCCTATCCCCGAAGCGATATTTGGGATAAATATTTTCACAAAGAACCGCGGCCAGGAGTATCCGTCGACAAAGGCGGTTTCATCAATCTCTTTGGGGATACCTGACATGAAGCCCTCAAGAATCCATACGGCCAGCGGCAGGTTGAAGAGACAATGGGCGAGGGCCACTGCGATATGGGTATCAAAGAGACCAATGGACGAATAGAGTTGAAAAAACGGCAGGGCAAAGACCGCCGGAGGTGCCATACGGTTGGTCAAGAGCCAGAAAAACAGGTGCTTGTCACCCACAAAGGAATAACGTGAAAAAGCGTAAGCAGCAGGCAAAGCAAAACAGACGGAAATGACAACGTTAATGGACACGTAAATCATAGAATTAATATAACCGGAATACCAGGAGGCATCTGTGAAGATGACCTTGTAGTTGTCAAATGTCAGGTTCTGCGGCCAAAGGGTGAACATTGACAGAATTTCATCATTGGTCTTCAGGCTCATATTGACAAGCCAATAGATCGGTAAGAGCAGGAAAAATATATAGATAGCAGGAATAAGCCATTTCCAGCGCATATCAGGCACCTCCTTTTGAGCTTTCTTCCCCGACATTACTCATCACCGTATAAAAAACCCAGCTGAGTAGGAGAATAATGAGAAAATAAACCAGGGACATGGCGGCAGCAGGACCGAGGTCGAACTGGCCAATAGCCATTTTTACCAGATCAATCGACATAAAGGTGGTTGAGTTACCGGGGCCACCTCCTGTGATAACAAAAGGCTCGGTGTAGATCATAAAACTGTCCATAAAACGGAGCAAGACAGCGATCAGCAGGACGCCTTGCATTTTCGGTAACTGGATATATCTGAACACAGATATTCGCGAGGCGCCATCGATTTTTGCAGCCTGATAATAGGCATCAGGAATGGAACAGAGGCCAGCATAGGACAGCAGGACAACCAGGCTGGTCCAGTGCCAGACGTCCATTGCAATAATGGTAAGCCAGGCTGCAATCGGATCCTGGGTATAGTTGTAATCAATGCCCAAAGAGGCGAGGGTGTGGCCAAGCAAGCCAATGTCTACTCTACCAAAGATCTGCCAGATGGTACCGACCACGTTCCAGGGAATAAGGAGCGGGAGGGACATGGAAATAAGACATACCGGAACCCCCCAACCCTTTTTGGGCATAGCAAGAGCAATGGCTATGCCAAGGGGAATCTCTATCGCTAAAATTATACTGGAAAAGGCAATCTGTCGAAGAAAGGCATCATGGAAACGTTCCGAATGCATCAGGTCTCTAAACCAGTCCATGCCCACCCAGAAGAATTTGTTACTGCCGAAGGTATCCTGAAAGGAGTAATTGACCACAGTCATGAGCGGAATAACGGCACTAAAGGCCACCAAAAGAAAAACCGGCAGGACCATGAACCATGCTTTCTGGTTGATTTGTTTTTGTATCATGGCTTTTCTCCTGCAATGAGATGGTCGTTGACATAGATATTGGTATGGGCGGTATCAAAGACCAGGGATGCTTTATCTCCTGTCATGCCCGACATTTCCGGCATGACGACATGGAAAACGCTATCGTTTAAAGCAACTCTGGCAATCTTATGACGACCAATATCATCGATCTTAATTATATTTACGGGAAGTCCTTTGTCCTGTGGTTGGGCAAGACTGAGGTATTCGGGACGGATACCAACTTCGATTTTTGCTGATGCCAACTGCTCTTTATAGTGAGTTTCGAGGGTGATCTCATGGCCTTCGATAAAGATCCTGTCACCTTTTAGTTCACAAGGGGTGATATTCATGCCCGGCGAACCGATAAAGTAGCCCACAAAAGTGTGTTCCGGTCTTTCAAACAATGCCTCAGGGGTACCCACCTGGACAATTTCACCTTCATACATGACAATCACTTCATCGGCAAAGGTCAATGCTTCGGTCTGATCGTGGGTGACATAGATCATGGTGAAGCCGAACTGCTTGTGTAGATATTTGAGCTGGGAGCGGAGTTCCCATTTTAGTTGAGGATCGATAACGGTGAGGGGCTCGTCAAATAAAATGGCGTTGACGCTCTGTCTGATCAGACCCCGGCCAAGAGAGATTTTTTGTTTGGCGTCAGCCGTCAGATGCTGTGCTTTGGTATAGAGATCGTTTTCCAGACCCAGCATTTTGGCAAGCTCGATGACCCTCGGCTCAATCTCTACTTGAGTCCGGCCCCTGTTTTTTAGGGGAAATGCAAGGTTCTGGAACACTGTCATGGTGTCATAGATTACGGGAAACTGGAAGATCTGGGCAATATTGCGTTGCTCAGTGGGAAGTCTGGTTACATCCTCGTCGTTGAACAGCACCTGCCCTTTGGTGGGAGTCAGCAAGCCGGAAATGATGTTTAAAAGGGTTGTCTTTCCGCAGCCTGATGGACCGAGCAGGGCATATGCTCCCCCATCTCGCCAGGTGAGATTAAGCTTTTTCAAGGCGTAATCGTCCGGATTGTCGGATGCTCCTGTATAGGAATGAGCGATATCTTTTAAGGTAATGTGGGCCATTTAATTCTCCTTCTATACATCAGCAACATTTTCCGGCGTCACAACCAGAGCGTCGTTTCTGTCGAATACATAAAATTTGCTTGGGTCCATAAAAACTTCGATCGTTTGGTGGACATCGAAGTTATGTATGCCGGGTGCTAAAAGTACCCAGCGGATCCCTGCTATATCGATGTGCACAAAGCTCTCTGAACCGGTTATCTCTGTTACCACTACTTTAGCTTTGACCTCGATTGCCGTGTCGGATGTGCGGTGCAGGTAGAGATGGTGCGGCCTGAAGGCAATGGTATAGTCGTCGTCCGGCAATTGTGGCAATTGGCCCAGCACCGGAACCTCCACATGACTCTTGAACAGCATTCGATTGTTCAGTTTGGTAACCGGCAGCGTATTTAAGGGTGGATCGGATAGGGTCTGGGCGGTGATGAGATTTTGTGGCCGGGAAAAGACATCAATAGTTGGTCCGAACTGGGTGACTTTTCCTTGGTGCAAGGATGCTGTGTTGCCGCCAAGGAGCAGGGCCTCAGATGGTTCGGTGGTTGCATAGACGAAAATTGAACCGGTTTCCGAGAATATCCGTGGCAGTTCCTCGCGAAGTTCCTCACGCAGTTTGTAGTCGAGGTTAGCCAGGGGTTCATCGAGAAGCACTAAATCGGCGCCTTTCACGAGTGCACGGGCAAGGGCTGTACGCTGTTGCTGGCCACCAGAAAGCTCCTGGGGGGAACGGGTCAACATATTCTCAAGCTTTAAAAGCGATGCAACTTTTGCAACCCGTGTTTTAATCTCAGAATTAGAAACCTTGGCAATGCGCAGAGGAGAGGCAATATTTTCAAATACCGTCAGGTTGGGGTAGTTGATGAATTGCTGATATACCATAGCCGCATTGCGTTTTTGAACCGGTACCCCGGTGACGTCCTGGCCACTGAAGTGAACAGTGCCTGAGCTCGGTTTGTCAAGCCCCGCCATAAGTCGCATCAGCGATGTTTTCCCAGAAAGGGTGGGGCCGAGAAGGATATTCAAGGTTCCCGCTTCAAAGGTGAGTGAAATGTCGGAGATATGGAATTCGTTGCCGACTTTTTTGCATACATTGCGTAACTCGAGCTGCATTACTTCTCCTCATCGGTTATCGGAGGAGAGTGATTTTCCGCCGATACTTTCGTTTTAATGTACTCGTCAAGAGTTGTGGTTTCTGCAACAGACAGAAGTAGGCCCAGTTTCGTTCGTCGCCAGAGCACGTCTTCCGCGCATTTCGCCCATTCGTGCGCGATAAGGTAATCGACTTCAAAGCCGTATAGTCCATGACCAAATGGTGAACCCAGATCGTTTTTATCCTGTATCCTGTCCGTCATTTCAAAAGTGCAGCTGCCATAGGTTCTAAAAAGCCGTGTGGCAAGTTCTTTCCCGAGAATCGGACTACGACTCAGAAGCTCACGTACCTTAAGCTCAAAGTCGTTGGGACTAAAATCGCCGCCAGGCAGAGTTTTCTTTTCTGTCCATTCTTTGCCCATGCCTGGCAAATAAGGAGAAAGCTTGTTCAGGACTGATTCGGCAAGTTTACGATACGTAGTAATCTTGCCGCCATAGATCGATAGGAGCGGGGCTTCATTCTGACCCGTGTCCAGTTTCAGGACATAATCGCGGGTTGCCGCTTTTGCCTCGCTCTTGCCGTCATCAAATAGAGGGCGGATACCGGAAAAACTGCTTACCACATCCTCTTTGCCTATCTCCTGGAGAAAATATTCAGAAGCTGCTTTACACAAATATTCAGTTTCTTCTGCAGAGATACCTACCTTGTCAGGATTTCCATGGAAATCCCGGTCGGTGGTGCCGATCAAGGTGAATTTATTCTCGTAAGGGATTGCGAAGATGATTCTGCCATCTTCATTTTGGAAAATATAAGCGCGCTCATGGTCGAACAGCCTATTAACAATGATATGGCTGCCTTTCACCATGCGAATGTGTTCTTTCGTCTCAGTGTGGGAGATATGGTTGAGCAGTTCATCAAGCCAGGGGCC
>Ga0070728_10002626_pt1 | contig 21834 bp, 23 predicted proteins | sample tdDd471_FD_66723 | JGI IMG/M metagenome (GOLD analysis project Ga0070728, IMG submission 66723) | Marine sediment microbial communities from the Atlantic coast under amendment with organic carbon and nitrate - tdDd47.1 | ecosystem: Environmental > Aquatic > Marine > Coastal > Sediment | place... | reverse complement strand
ACTAATAATAGCCGAAAATTAAATATTCTGCCCGGGTGGCGGAACTGGTAGACGCAAGGGACTTAAAATCCCTCGGGAGCAATCCTGTACGAGTTCGATTCTCGTCCCGGGTACCATAACAGACGGGGGGATCAAGAGGTTTATTCTCTTGGCCCCCGTTTTTTTTGCTTTAAGGTTGTATGCATGGTCACATATGTCAAAAAATAAGTCATGTTAAAGGATTTTTTTGCCGTCTGCCTGCTCTGCTGTTATTCTGTGCCATAAATGACTACTGTGAGCTGAAAAGGCTCATTCCTGTGCACTGTAGCCAATGTCTAATATAGGTTAGCGAGTGAAGATCACTGTCAAACTTTACGCCGTATTACAGGTCGGTCGATACAGAGAGAAGGAACTTGATTTCCCGGTCGATACAAAAGTCGAAGCTGTTGTTAACAGCCTGGACCTGCCATCCGAACATGTCGATATCCTGCTTGTGAACGGTAGCCATGTTGACAGGGAGTTTCTGCTGCAGGATGGTGACGTCCTGTCGCTGTTGCCGATGGTTGAAGGCGGTTGAAAGGCTTTGAACCACGGAGTTAAACAGGAGAGGGCAGCATGCGTTTCTTGACTGATAATCCTGCGTCAGAGCCGACTTCGGTTCTCTACACGCGTTGTACGGTGAATCTCGAAAGTGGCGGTCTTCAGATGGAAGACGTCCCCTGCCGGAACCTTGAAGATGTCATCGGAGGGTTCGGACGTTCCTTCCAGATGCTTGCTGAGCGAGATATCCGTAACGCGTATGTCGACGAAAACCCGTTGATCATCAATGTTGGCTTATTGACCGGTACCCACGCCATGACCGGCATGCGTACCTACTTTTCTGGCTACAGCCCGATTAAAGAGTCAAAAAAGGGCTTGCCGGCGGCAATGTGGTCGGCAGGTAGTGGTAAGTTTGGCGCCAAGCTGAAATGGACCGGACTCGATGAACTGGTCATAGAAAATCGTTCCGAGCAGCCGGTTTACATCGTCATCCGGGAAACTGGAGATGGGCCGCAAGTGACGCTCAAGCCTGCCGGTCACCTGCTCGGCTTGACCACCCACGAAAAGATCATGGCGCTGCAGGAGCTGTATGACGATGCCCATTTTGCCGCGATCGGTCCTGCGGGTGAAAGCTGGCAAAACGTTTTTGCCGGGGCGGTGGCCCTGAGTACGGAAAACCAGCTCAAAACGAAACAGGATAAAGTGCGTTTTGCCGGACGGGGCGGCATGGGCAGCCTGATGGGTCACAAGAATGTGCTCGCCTTTGTCGCACAGAGCAGCGACAAACTCGGCCGCACCCCGGAACCAGTCAAAAAAGCCAACATCAATGTCATCAAGGGTGGCGGATCGGCCCGTCTGCAGCCAATCAAACGTGGCGGCGGGGGTGGCACATGGGCTGCTTATGATGTCCTCCAGGCGTTTCACGCTGTACCTGTCAATAACTTCCGCCCACAGGGTAATGACCTGCCTGAACGACTGTTCAGGACCCGTGTTGAGCAAGAGTACGAGATCAAGTCGGAGGCCTGCTATCGTTGCGGGATCACCTGTCACAACAATATCCATGAGCGCAATGCCGACGGTAGCGCCGGGAAGTTCCTCGCCAAGTTCGATTACGAGCCGCTCAACCTGCTTGGTACCAACCTTGGCCTGCATGACGCCACACAGGCGGCCACCCTGATTCATCTTTGTGATAATTACGGGATGGATGCGATTACGACCGGAGTGACGGTTTCTTACGTGCTCTCCTATAACGAAAGACATCCCGATAAACCTTTGCTCAACGGTGCAACTTTCGGCGATTATGACATGATTCATGCCCTGGTCAAACAGGCTGGTCTGGGTCATCTTCCCGAGATCGGACATGGCGTGAAGCGACTCTCGGAAAATATGGGTGAAACCGATTATGCCTATCATGTCAAGGGGTTGGAAATAGCTGCTTATCAGCCCGAGACCAATCCAGGTTACTCCTGGGCGATTGCCGGGGGGCATATGTCGATGGGAACCTACGGCATGCTGGCTCGTGAAGGAAAGACCGATCTTGATTCCTGGGTTGCTGCCATCACTCGTGACAAATTGCAGATCGTCGGCTTCGATATGATAGGGCTCTGCAAGTTTTTTGATATCGTCAACGGCATTGGCACCGACATGGTGGTCGATTGCCTGGCCGCAGAACATGGCCTCAAGGTGACCAGGGAAGAGCTGCAGGCTGCAGTCAAAAGGGCTTTTCTGCGCGGACTGGTGCTTGAAATGAGACAAGGCTACGGCAAAGAAGAGTTCTGTCTTCCTGCGGAAGTGACGGCGAACCCGAACCGCAACATTACCCTGCCTGATCTGACCACTCCGGAATTCCTGGTTGCGCTGGAGAAACGGGTATGGGAAGTCTTTGATCGTGAAATGCAGGAGCTGATATAACCTGCCATTTGTCGATGGCCGTGATCCACGTTTGCGAGGTGTTGGCTTGGCCCTGAAAGGCCTGCAGATTATTGCTTCAGAATTCCGTGCCTCCGGTGACCGGGGCTTTGCCGCCGTGAACCCAGCGACAGGAGTTCTGCTCAAACCGCGATTCAGAGAAGCTTGCTCTGACGACATCGACAGTGCAGCCAAGGCAGCTGTCGACTCATTTGACCAATACCGCATGCTGACAATGGAACAGCGCGCGGCGTTTCTGGAGGATATCGGCAACGAATTGACCGCCTGCGCACCGGCGTTGGTTGCCCGGGCTCACGCAGAAACGGCGCTCCCCGGAGCGAGGCTCGAGGGGGAGTTGGCCAGGACCGTCAACCAGTTGAAGCTGTTTGCCCGGATGGTTAAACAGGGTTCTTTCGTTGCTGCCCGGATTGACCGGGCGGCTCCGGAGCGGATACCGGCGCCCAAACCCGATATCCGCACTATACTCGTCCCGCTTGGTCCGGTCGCGGTCTTTGGTGCCGGCAACTTTCCGCTGGCGTTTTCCGTTGCCGGAGGCGATACGGCCTCCGCGCTGGCGGCGGGTTGCCCGGTCGTAGTCAAGGGGCATCCTGCACATCCCGGCACCTGTGAACTTGCAGGTCTTGCCATCGTCAACGCGATCAGGAAGAACCACGTTCCACCGGGCATTTTCTCGCTGTTACACGCTGAAGGAAGAGATGCGGGCGCCGCGCTCGTGACCCATCCAGAGATCAGGGCTGTTGCTTTTACCGGGTCGCTGTCCGGCGGCAGGGCACTTTTCGACCTTGGCTGCTCCCGGTCGGAGCCGATCCCGGTTTTTGCCGAAATGGGTAGTGTCAACCCGGTATTCATCCTGCCAAAAATGTTGGCCGACCGCGGACCGTCGCTGGCAGAGGGCCTGGTCGAATCGATGACTCTCGGTGGCGGCCGGATCATCAAATACACGAGCCTGATCGTGGCGATCAGAAGCGCCGCTCTGGATCAATTTCTGGGCAGTCTGAAAAGCAGTGTCGAGACAAGAACACCCGGGGTTATGCTCCACGAAGGAATTAAGAAGAACTTCCTGAATGGGCTGAATGGCTTGCAGGAGATTGCCGGCGTCTCACGACTTGATAGCTCGCGTACACTGCCGGACGGCTGCGAGGTCGTCCCGGCCCTGCTGCGAACCGATGCACTGACTCTGCTCGATAACCTGGAAATTGCCGGAGAGATTTTCGGTCCTGCATCGATCATAGTGGTTTGTGAGTCAATCGATGAGCTGCTTGTCGTGGCGGAGAGCCTGGCGGGGCAGTTGACGGCCAGCGTACATGGCACAGAAGAGGATTTGCAACAGTTCCGCAAACTCTTCGGGATTCTGCAGCGCAAGGCCGGTCGGCTGATTGTCAATGGTTTCCCAACCGGAGTCGAGGTGTGCTCCGCCATGCACCACGGCGGGCCTTACCCGGCGACGACCGACAGCAGAAGCACTTCTGTCGGCACGGACGCAGTGCAAAGGTTCCTGCGGCCGGTCGCTTACCAGGACTTTCCGCAAGAACTGCTGCCTGAACCTTTGCGGAACCTGAATCGTCGCAAGATATGGCGCATGGTTGACGGCGACATGAGTTGCGATGACCTGTAAACATGTCCGGCGCAAAACTATTTTCATCGTGTCATTAACTTTGACCCTTCGAATCAGCACCGATTCAGGTGTGGCTCAGGAGTCTGATAATGGGTGTAACTGTCATAATCCCGGCGCGCTATGCGTCAACCCGCTTTCCCGGTAAGCCGCTGGTCGATCTGTGCGGCAAGCCGATGATCCAGTGGGTCTGCGAACGCTCTTCGCTCTGCGAAGCCGTCGACAGGGTCATTGTCGCCACCGACGATCAACGCATTGCCGATGCAGTAAACGCGTTCGGTGGTGATGTTGTGATGACCCGTGCCGACCACGCTACCGGTACCGATCGCCTGGCAGAGGTTGCCGAAGGCCTTGATGATGAACTGATTGTCAATGTCCAGGGGGATGAACCCCTGATCGATCCGGCAATGATTCACGCTGCGGTTGCACCTCTGCTGGCCGACAGCAGTATTCCCATGGGCACCCTTGGAGCACCATTGACCTCGCTGGAGGAGTTCCGGAACCCGAATGTCGTCAAGGTCGTCACTGATCGTGAAGGCTTTGCTCTGTATTTTTCCCGTGCGCCGATCCCGTATCCCCGGGATTTCACCGCCGACCTGGAACAACGCTGGTCCGAACTGGCTACGGCCAAGCATGTCGGCCTGTATGTTTACCGGCGCAGTTTTTTGCTGGACTATCCGAACTTGTCAACTTCGCCACTCGAGGAACAGGAATGCCTGGAGCAGTTGCGAGCCCTTGAACATGGCTACCGCATCCGGGTAGCGAAAACCGACCTGGCCGGCCAGGGGGTGGATACGCCTGAGGACCTGGAACGTGTCCGGGTCATGCTGACTTCTTCACAGAGGACTTGATCTTTCGCCAATAAAGGGTTTTCATTTATGTTCCGGAAGTGTAAAATTCGGGGCTTGAATTGTTTTTGCAGTTTATCGAATCGACCGCTCAGGAGAAACTATGAAGACCAAGTTTATTTTCATCACCGGGGGGGTTGTCTCCTCGCTTGGTAAAGGGTTGGCAGCGGCTTCTATCGGAGCTCTCATGGAAGCCCGCGGGCTCCGGGTCTCAATGCAGAAGCTCGATCCCTATATCAATGTTGACCCGGGGACGATGAGCCCGTTTCAGCACGGCGAGGTTTTTGTCACCGACGATGGCGCTGAAACCGACCTGGACCTTGGTCATTACGAACGCTATACCACGGCCAACCTGAGCAAAAAATCCAACTTCACCACCGGACAGGTATATGACTCGGTCATTCGCAAGGAGCGGCGTGGTGATTACCTTGGTGGTACGGTGCAGGTTATTCCCCATATCACCAACGAGATCAAGAACAAGATCCTGGAAAACTCAAAAGATGTTGATCTGGCGATTGTCGAAGTCGGTGGCACGGTCGGTGATATCGAATCCCTACCTTTTCTCGAAGCCATACGTCAGTTCCGTACCGATCTTGGCCCGGAAAATGTTATTTATATCCATCTGACACTGGTGCCGTACATCCCAACGGCGGGTGAATTGAAAACCAAGCCGACCCAGCACAGTGTCAAAGAACTGCGCGAAATCGGAATCCAGCCGGAAATCCTGCTCTGCCGTTGTGATCGGGAGTTGCCGCGCGACATGAAGGGCAAGATCGCCCTTTTCTGCAATGTCCGTGAAGAAGCGGTCATCACCGCCCGTGATGTTGAGACGATCTACGAAGTGCCGCTGGCTTTCCACGAACAGGGCCTCGATGAGCGGATTGTCGACTATCTGAACATCTGGACCAAGAGCCCCGACCTGAGCGCCTGGGAGAGAATCGTCAAACGGGTCAAGGAACCGGCCGGTGAGACGACGATTGCGATCGTCGGGAAATATGTCGAACTGACCGAAAGTTACAAGTCGCTCTCGGAGGCCTTGACGCACGGCGGGATTGGTAATGATTGCCGGGTCCAGTTGAAATATGTTGATTCCGAAGCACTGGAACGTCACGGAATCGGCACCACGTTCAATGACGTGGATGGCATCCTGGTCCCGGGAGGGTTCGGTGAACGGGGCAGCGAAGGAAAGATCGCCGCGATCCGCTTCGCCCGTGAGAATAAGGTCCCCTTCTTCGGTATCTGTCTTGGCATGCAGATGGCGGTTGTCGAGTTTTCCCGGTCGGTCTGTGCAATCGAAGAGGCCTATTCCAGTGAGTTCAAGGAAGACGCCAAGAATACGGTGATTCACATCATGGAAAAACAGAAGTCGGTAAAAGGCAAGGGCGGAACAATGCGCCTGGGAGCCTATCCCTGTTCGCTCAAGGACAAGACCCTGGCACGCAGGATTTACGGCCAGAAAGACATTGGTGAACGACATCGACACCGCTTCGAGTTCAATAACGCCTATCGGCAACAGCTGGAAGAATGCGGTCTGGTTTTGTCCGGAGTTTATCCGGAAGAGAACCTGGTAGAAATTGTTGAGATTGACGATCACCCGTGGTTTCTGGGTTGTCAATTCCATCCGGAGTTCAAATCCCGGCCCATGACGCCACACCCGCTGTTTGAATCTTTCGTCGGCGCCTGTTACAAAGCTCGCCGGGAGCAGGAAGACGCATGATGAAAAGCCTCGCTCTCGGTCAGGTCTCAATCGGTGGTGAAAACCCTTTGGTCTTGATCGCAGGCCCATGTGTTCTGGAAAACCAGGAGCACGCCCTGACTCTCGCCGAGTCCTTGCAGGAAGTTGCCCTACGGGTCGGTATCGGCTTTGTTTTCAAGGCCTCCTATGACAAGGCCAACCGTACTTCGGTGTCCTCTTATCGCGGGCCGGGACTCGATAAGGGGTTGCAGATCCTGCAAACCGTCAAGGAGAAAACCGGCCTGCCGATTCTGTCTGATATCCATGACGTCTCCCAGGTCAAACCTGCAGCGGAAGTTCTTGACATCCTTCAGATCCCGGCATTCCTCTCGCGACAGACCGACCTGCTGGTCGCTGCCGGTGAATCGGGCCGGGTCGTCAATATCAAGAAAGGTCAATTTCAGGCCCCCTGGGACATTGAAAATGCCATTGGCAAGGTCCTTTCGACGGGGAATGATCAGATTTTGCTGACCGAACGCGGGTCAAGTTTCGGCTACAATAACCTGGTGAGCGATATGCGCTCGCTGGTCATTATGCGTCAGACCGGCTACCCGGTTGTTTTTGATGCCACGCATTCGGTGCAGTTGCCGGGTGGTGCCGGCTCTACCTCTTCAGGGCAACGTGAATTTGTCGCACCCCTGTCTCGTGCGGCTGTAGCGACCGGTGTCGATGCTCTGTTCTGGGAGGTCCACGAAAATCCCGCAAAGGCTCTCTGTGACGGGCCGAACAGCCTGCAACTCGATTCGGTTGAAGGACTTCTCAGGCAAATGCTTGCTCTTGATAAAATCGTCAGGTGAACATGAACAATTACAATGAAATCCTGGAATCCGCCCGTAAAGTGATCAGAGTCGAGGCCGAAGCCGTTGAAGCTCTGGCGGCACGCCTCGATGAAAACTTCGCCAAGGCCGTACTAATGATCCTGGAGTGCCCAGGCCGGGTCGTTGTCACCGGAATGGGCAAATCCGGCCTGATCTGTCAGAAAATGGCAGCGACCATGGCTTCAACCGGGACTCCTGCCATATTTCTGCATCCGGCTGAAGGTGTACATGGCGACCTTGGCATGCTGATGAAGGGGGACCTCGTGATCGCCGTCTCCAACTCGGGAGAGACGGAGGAGATCGCTCGCATTCTGCCGATCATCAAGCGCATGGGGTTGCCTCTGATCGCCATGGCTGGCATCCCCGGTAGCACCCTCGGCCGGGCCGGGGACGTTTTCCTGGATATTTCGATTAAGGAAGAAGCTTGCCCGTTACAGCTGGCCCCGACGGCGAGTACCACGGTTACTCTTGCAATGGGCGATGCCCTTGCTGTAGCGCTACTCCTGCAGAGAGGCTTTCGAGAAGAGGATTTCGCTCTGTATCACCCCGGTGGAGCCCTCGGCAAACGCCTCTTGCTGCGGGTTGAAGATCTGATGCATGTCGGGACTGATATTCCGACCGTCAAGGTGAACACGCTGCTCAAGGATGCACTCTACGAAATTTCCAGCAAGAAGTTGGGCATTACCGGGGTTGCTGATGAACAGGGGGGGCTGGTTGGTGTGTTTACCGACGGTGATTTGCGGCGTACGATCGAACAGGGCATCGAGGTGTTGAACAAACCAATTTGTGAGATTATGAGTGGCAAGCCAAAACGGATTTTACGGACCAATTTGGCAGCAAAAGCGTTGCAGCGTATGGAAGAGTATAAAATCACTTCGCTGTTTGTTTTCGAAACAGAAGAGGAGCAGGTCCCGATCGGGATCATCCATCTGCATGATCTACTCAAGGCCGGGGTGATCTGATGGCTGTTGACCTTAAAAGGATCAAACTGCTTTTGCTGGATGTTGATGGCGTTATGACCGACGGTCGGATTATTTACCTTAACGACGGTGGTGAAGCCAAGGCATTTGATGTCAAGGACGGCCACGGGCTGAAACTGATCCAACGTGCCGGAATCCAGGTCGGGATCATCACTGGCCGCCAGTCAGACATCGTTGGGCGGCGGGCGGCGGAACTGGGAATTGAACAGGTCTACCAGGGTGCCAAGGACAAGATGCAGCCGTTCATGGAAATTCTTGAAAAGCTTGGCCTGGAACCCTCTGAGGTTGCTTATGTGGGCGATGATTTGGTTGACCTTCCGGTTATGCGGCTGGTTGGGTTTTCCGCAACCGTGGCCGATGCGTCTGATGATATCAAGCCTTATGTCGACCTTGTCACAAGCAGGCCCGGTGGGCGTGGCGCGGTAAGGGAAGTCTGTGATTTTCTGCTCAAGCAATCCAGTCTCTGGACGTCTGTGACAAGCCGTTATTTCGAAGATTAATACTTATACAATTCTCATGCCAACTTGCCATATTGAGCTTTACAGCTCTCGCGCCCGGGTGCTATAGTGACCCACATCAATGAGCTACTTCAGACCCCGTAACCTTCTCCTTGTCCTGGCCCTGATCCTGGCTGTGATCCTGCTTGCAGTGATTGCAATGAGGTATCGCCCGGAAAGCAATCTGCGGACGATTGTCAAGGCCTTGCCGGAGGGTATTGATGTTTCGTTACAGGATATAGACTATACTCATATCGAAGAGGGTCGAGCCCGCTGGCGACTCGTGGCTCTGCAGGTTGAGCGCCAGGCCAAGTCGAGTACCCTGGTTGTGAGCAGTCCCCAAATGAGTTTTTTTGATGATCAAGGTGAAATCAAGGGCTCTCTCCAGGCTGTCAGCGGAGAGGTCAGTGAGGATTACAGAAAAGTTCAGCTGAACGATGATGTCGTCCTGAAGGACCCTTCGGGATACACCATGTTCGCTGATCGGCTCACGTATGATCACGATACGCAAACTGCCACCACAGACTCCCTTGTGCGTCTGGAGTCGGAAGGCTTGCACCTGGAGGGGCGAGGTCTGGTTTTTCACGTGCAGACTAAACAACTTCAGTTAAATGAGCAGGTTAAAGGCGTTTTTAAGAAATGATTAACGGCAAGGATTACTGCATGACGAAACGGATTTTGAGTCTCTCTCTCGCGGTTGTATTGTTCCTGCCGGTTTCGACTTTTGCTGCACCTCTGGTTTCGTCGCAGAGCCGTGGTCCGATCCATGTAACGTCGGATCGTCTCGAAGCCGACGATGAAGCAAAGACCGTGGTTTTCTCCGGCAATGCCGTGGCGACTCAGGATGATGTTACGATTCATGGGGATCGCCTGACTATCAAGTACACTGGCGAAAAGCGTGAGATTGTACAGCTGATTGCCGATGGGCATGTCCGTATCGTGCAACAGGAAAAACTCGCCACAGGGGAAAAGGCTGTATATTACAAGGGGGAAGAGCGTGTTGTCATGACCGGATCGCCAAAAGTCACCGAAGGTGAGAATTTTGTCGAGGGACAGGAGATTACGCTCTACCTGAATGAAAAGCGCAGCGTCGTTTCCGGTGGTGCCGGAGGTAGAGTGAATGCTGTCTTTTCACCCAGGTCGGAGGGAAAGAAGTGAACCACACCCTGAGTGCCAATAACCTGTCCAAGACCTACAAGCAACGGCAAGTGGTCTCCGGGGTTGACCTCGAACTCCATTCCGGTGAGGTCGTCGGACTGCTTGGCCCAAACGGTGCCGGAAAAACCACTTCGTTCTATATGGTCGTAGGATTGGTCAAGCCTGATCAGGGCAAGGTATGCCTGGACAAAGATGATCTCACCAGCCTGCCGATGTATCAACGCGCCAGAATGGGGATCTCGTACCTGCCACAGGAAGCATCGGTATTCAGGAAGTTGACTGTTGAGCAGAACCTGCTGGCGATTCTCGAAACCGTGGAGAGATCGAAAGCGGTTCAGCAGCAGCGCAAAGATCAATTGCTGGAAGATTTTCGTTTGACGCATGTCGCAAAATCTTTTGGCTACGCTTTGTCCGGCGGTGAAAGACGTCGGATTGAGATTGCCAGGGCGCTGGTCCTCGACCCAAAATTCATTCTTCTGGATGAACCCTTTGCCGGGATAGACCCGATTGCGGTCCTGGATATCCAGGAGATTATCGGCAACCTGAAAGAGCGCCGGATCGGCGTACTGATCTCCGATCACAATGTTCGCGAAACTTTGGGTGTTTGTGACAGGGCCTATATCCTCAATCAAGGCTGTATCCTCGAGCATGGTGCGCCTGATGTAATAGCTGACAGCCCGAAAGCAAGGGCAATCTACCTTGGAGAGAAGTTTCGTCTTTAGTCCGCGCTTTATACCGGTTATTCGCCGGACTTGACTTGCGCAGACGTTTATTCGTTATGATGGTGATATGGCTTTAGAAATCAGACAACAGCTTAAACTCAGTCAGCAGCTCGTCATGACACCGCAGCTGCAGCAGGCGATCAAGCTGCTGCAACTGTCGCGTATGGAATTGATGGATGTTGTAAGAGAGGAGCTCGAGGAGAATCCTGTCCTGGAAGAGGGCCAGGAGACCCCTGAGGACAAGGCCCAGTCGGAAGAGGAGCAGGCGGCTGAAAATACTGATGAGGCCGCCCCCGAAGCCCTCAAGGAAATAGAAGGCGACGGCGATGGCATGGCGGATATTGACTGGAAGACCTACCTGGAGAGCTACAGCCTTGGTGGAACCACAGCCGACAGCTACGAGGATGATGAAGACCGTCCCTCCTATGAGAACCTCCTGACCAAAAAACCTTCGCTGACCGACCACCTCATGTGGCAGTTGGGTCTTTCACGGCTGGAAAACCGGGAGAGGGAGATCGCCGCGGAAATCATTGGCAACGTTGATGATGATGGTTACCTGCAGGTCTCGATAGAAGAATTGTCCGCTCAGACCGGTTGTGATCCTGAGCAGGCCGAAAAAGTCCTCTCGGCAGTTCAGGATTTTGACCCCCCCGGTGTCGCCAGCCGCAATCTCCAGGAGTGCCTGCTCAAGCAGGTTGAACAGCTGGGCATGACTGAAGATGCTGTCGGCATTATCCTACGTGATCACATTAACGACCTGGAGAACCGTCGCTACCAGGTGATCGCGAGATGCCTCCAGATTCCGCTGGACGATGTCTTCAGCGCGGCCAAGTTCATCAGCAGCCTCGATCCCCGGCCCGGCAGCCAGTTTGGCCAAGAAGATGTGCATTACATTATTCCCGATATTTTCGTCTACAAGATCAGCGATGAATATATCGTGGTTTTGAACGATGAAGGTCTGCCCAATCTGAGGATCAACTCTTTTTACCGCAATGCCTTGTCCGGCGCCGAGCAGCTGGATGAAAAAGCCGGCGAATATATCCAGGAGAAACTGCGTGGTGCGCTCTGGCTGATCAAGAGTATTCATCAGAGACAGAGAACGATCTACCGGGTGACCAAGAGCATCGTCAAGTTCCAGCGGGATTTCTTTGACCGGGGCGTTGAACATCTCAAGCCGCTGGTACTGCGAGATGTTGCCGAAGACATAGAGATGCACGAGTCGACCGTCAGCCGTGTGACCACCAATAAATATGTTCAGACTCCGCAGGGTCTTTTTGAATTGAAATACTTCTTCAACAGTGGCATCAACACGACGGGTGGCGATTCGGTTGCCTCTGAAAGTGTCAAGAGCAAGATCAAGGAAATTATAACGGCCGAAGATGCGCGCAAGCCTTTCTCGGATCAGAAAATCGTTGAAATTCTCCGCGGCCAGGGGATCGATATCGCCCGACGCACCGTGACCAAGTATCGCGAGATGCTGGGAGTAGGATCTTCAACACAAAGGAAACGCTTGTTTTAAACTTGTCATGGTGTTCTTGACGCCAGCGGGTATAATTAAAACAGCCGATCATTTTCATAACCATTAATCAGGAGGTAAGGAAACTATGCGCATTAATGTGACCTTTCGACATATGGAAACGAGTGAGCCGGTACGTAATTATGTTGAAGAGAAGCTGCCAAAGGTCAAGAAATACATTGATGAACCCGTTGAAGCCCAGGTGGTTTTATCGGTCGAAAAGAAAATACGCCACAAGGCTGAAGTCACACTGACTGCCAAAGGGATCACCATAAAGGCGACCGAAGAGACTACGGACATGTATGCCGCGGTTGATGGTGTGCTCGACAAACTCGATCGTCAGCTGAAGCGATACAAGGACAAGATCAAAAAACATAAACCACTCGGTGGCCGTGAGCGCCGTGTAGAGAAAACGATCTTCGCTGCAGAGAGCATCGATGAAGGGCTTGCTGAACCAAGCATCATCAAAACTGACAGTTTCCATGTCAAGCCAATGTCAGTTGATGAGGCCGTTATGCAGATGGACCTTCTGGAGAAAGAGTTCCTGGTCTTCACTGATTCGTCTTCCGAGGAGATAAATGTCGTATATCGTCGTAAAGACGGTAATTATGGCTTGATTGTTCCGCAGGCCTGAGGCTATCTTTTACGGCAGGCGTTTTTCTGACGCCTGCCGTGGTTATCAATCTTGAAGGGCGCGGGTTATTTGCAAGATGAAAATTTCGGAGTTGCTTGATCCTGCGGCGATTGTCGCAGAGCTGAATGGAACGGGAAAGAGAGACGTTCTGGCGGAGCTCACAGATGCTCTGTTAAAGACGGATTCGAACCTGTCCCGGGATGATGTGCTGAGAGTCCTGATGGAACGTGAACGCCTGGGCTCCACGGGGATCGGGGATGGTGTGGCGATTCCCCACGGTAAGCTGAAGGATATCGATCGACTCCTGATCTCGTTCGGTCTGAGCCGACAGGGCGTCGATTTTGATTCCATGGATGGCAAGCCGGCACATCTCTTTTTCCTGCTGGTCGCTCCGGAGGAGTCAGTCGGTGTACACCTGAAGACCCTTGCCAGAATTTCCAAGCTGCTGAAAAGCATGGCAGTACGAGAACGCCTGCAGTCAGCAGTCGACAGCGTAGAAATCCACCGCATTATTTCTGAAGAAGAAGAGCACCTGTAACGGTTGCAACTATGCCCCGTCTGAGCATTTCAGAGTTGTTGTCCGAGACGGAGGCCGGGCTTGATCTGGAGCTGTTGGCCGGAGAGCGCGGCCTGAGCCGCGTTGTGCAAGTGCCGAGGATTCAAAAACCGGGACTGGCCTTGGCAGGCTACACCAAGAACCTGCACCCCGATCGCATCCAGGTTCTCGGTGACACAGAACTTAGCTATCTGGCTGAGCTGCTGCAACGAGACTCGGTCAAGGCGAATGAGAATATCAAGACTCTCTGCTCACTCGGTATCTGCTGTTTCATTATCACCAAAAGCCTTGTCCCCCCTGAAAACCTTGTGCGCGAGGTGGAAAACCACGATATCCCCCTGTTGCGTAGTCATCACCAGAGTTCCACATTCATATCGCTGCTGACCCAGTACCTGGAAGAGCGTCTGCTTGCCCAGACCAATGTGCACGGCGTGCTTGTCGATGTGCTGGGAGTGGGCGTTCTGCTGTTGGGTAAAAGCGGAATTGGCAAGAGCGAGTGCGCTCTCGATCTGATCATACGGGGACATCGTCTGGTCGCTGACGATATCATCAACGTCCGCTTGAAACTGCCGGCTGTCCTGTTTGGCCAGGGCAATGACCTGTTGCATTATCACATGGAAATCCGCGGTCTGGGGATTATCAACATCAAACACCTGTTCGGCGTCGCGGCAATCCGGGAGCGCAAAAAAATCGACCTGGTTATCGAACTCGTCGAATGGCAGGATGGTCATGAATACGACCGGCTCGGGCTCGAGGAAAATACTTATGATTTGTTAGGCGTGGAGCTACCCTTGCAAACCATACCGATTCGCCAGGGGAGAAACATCACGACCATTGTCGAGGTGGCGGCCCGCAACCAGTTGCTCAAGGAAATGGGTTATCACAGTGCCGTGGAATTCGAGGAAAGGCTGGAGCAACGCATGGCCGAAACGGCCCGAATTCATGCCCAGTCGATTATCGGAGACAACCTGGAATGAAGCGACAACTGGTTCTTATCACCGGGCTCTCAGGGTCCGGCAAAAGTACCGGAGCCCGCGCCCTCGAAGATGCCGGTTTCTTTGTTATAGACAACCTCCCATTGGTCATGTTGCCTGATTTCCTCGCGTTGACCGGGCATGGTTACGAAAGAGTTGCGACGGTGGTCGATGCCAGGAGCTCAGATTTCCTGGGTGATTGCCATGAAGTGTTACGACGTATCAAGGACCAGGGTCTGGATGTTGAGGTCCTGTTCTTTGAAGCCGCCGACCACGATCTGATCAAGCGTTTTTCTGAGACACGCCGCCGCCATCCCCTGGTCCAAAAGGAAGGAATCCTGGCCGCAATTCAAAAAGAGCGACAGGTCATGTCCGAACTTCGAAAATTGGCCACTGTGATCCTTGATTCCTCAGGTTTGAGCGTTCATCAACTGCGCCAGCAGGTCCTCGGCGCGGTTCTCGGTGTCGAGGAACAACATGGTCAAATGCAACTGCAGGTCCAGTCCTTCGGTTTTAAGAACGGTCTGCCGTTGGGGGCAGACCTGGTCTTTGATGTCCGCTTTCTGGACAACCCTCATTTTGTCGAAAAGCTTCGTCCCAAAACCGGGCTCGATCCTGAAGTCAGCAGCTTTGTCCTGAATCAGACTGACTACCAATCCTTTCTGGTTAAACTGAAGGAGCTGCTTTTTTTCTTGGTCCCACGCTATCGAGACGAGGGCAAGACCAGCCTGACAATTGGCATCGGATGCACCGGTGGCCGACACCGGAGCGTTGCCATTGCAGAGGATCTTGCCCCTTACCTGATGGGCACCGGATGTGTCGTGCAGGTTAATCACAGAGATGTTGACGGGGAATAGATCATGATCGGTTTGGTTGTCACAACACACGGAAACCTTGGTTCGGAACTGCTGCTGTCCGCGCAGATGATTATCGGCCCGGTTATCAATGCCCGGTCCGTCAGTATCACCCATGAGAGTTCAATGGAGGCGATTCGGGACGCGATCGCCGAAGCGGTCGCTGAGGTCGGCACGGATGGTCACGGTGTGATTATTGTTACGGATATGTTTGGTGGGACGCCGGCGAATGTAAGTATGACATTTCTGGAGCCACAAAGTGTTGAGGTTATGACAGGTGTCAACCTGCCTATGATTCTGAAGTTTTTCAACAGCCAGGAAAGCCTCGGTCTCGACGAACTGGCCGGGATACTTAAATCGTATGGTCAACAGAGCATCGCCCTGGCAAGCGAGTACCTGCAGCGTTAGGAGAGCTGGTTCGTGAGTATAGTTCTGGCACGCATAGACAGTCGACTGGTCCACGGGCAGGTTCTCGAAGCCTGGGTTCCGTATGTGAACGCAGACTGTATCGTTGTTGCTAATAACAAAGTCGCCGGGGAATCCTTCCAGAGCATGGTTATGCAGGCAGCTGTGCCCAGTTCGATCAAGTTGATTATCGGCACCCTCGAGGAGACGGCCTCAATCCTCATCTCCACGGATCTGCTCAGAAAACGCGTGCTGCTGCTGTTTGCCAATTCAGGTGATGCCCTGAAGGCGCGGCAGCTTGGTGTCGAATATCCGAAGCTGAATCTCGGCAACATGCATTCCAGTGCAGGAAAAAACCGTTACACCTGCACGATCGCCCTTGATCAGCAGGATATTGAGGTGTTGCAGCAGGTCGAAGACCAGGGCGTCACAATAGTTTCCCAATGCGTTCCTGCTGATCGTGAGCAGAACTGGCACAAACTGATCAGGGTTGGAGGGCGATAAATGGTCGCTGTCGACTATCTCCTGGCTGGAATGATATCCGTGCTGACGGGTTTGGACCGGGTCGCGTTCGTCCAGGTCATGATCTCCCGCCCGTTGGTTGCCGGCCCTTTGACCGGATGGGTCCTCGGTGATCCTCTGGTCGGTCTGGAGATAGGTATGCTGCTCGAGCTACTCTGGTTGGGCCGCCTGCCTGTGGGTGCGGCGATTCCGCCTGACGATACCCAGGTTGCGGTGGGTGCAACGGTCCTGGCTGCGGGCACTGGACATTTTGTCGGGCTGGACGGTATGCCCCTGGTGCTCCTGTCGGTCCTGATTGCTATCCCCCTGGGCAAATTCGGGCAGGTTTTCGACAAGCTGGCCCGTCATTTCAATGATCGCCTTGCCGTCTCTGGCTACAATGCTCTGATGTCCGGCCATACGGCAAAGATGGAGCGATGTCATCTGTTGGGGTTGGTCAGCTTTGGTCTGGCGAGTCTGGCAACTGCCTTGGTTATCGTCCTGGTCGGGACTTTTGTCCTGTTCTCGGTCGCACCTGTCCTGATTGGCGCCGTCCAGGAAGCAGGATTGAGCCTGCAATACAGCCTCATCTTGGTCGGGGCTGCCGTATTGCTCGGGACGACCAACGTGAATCGTGGCATCTCGCTGTTCTGCACGGCTTTTATCGGGACTCTTCTGGTCCTTTGGTTGAGATGAAGATTATGCATAGACCAAAATTGAACTGGCTGACATTCTTACGTATGTACCTGCGCTCTTTCCTGCTGCAGTCAAGCTGGAACTTTGAAAAGCTGCAAAACCTCGGTTTCTACTTCATGATTCTGCCAGGCCTGCGCGATATCTATGGCGAAGAAGTCCCGGAAGATGTCCGTGAGCGGCATATGGATTACTTCAATACCCATCCCTACTTTGCCACTTTGGTGGCGGGGACCACGTTGCGCCTGGAGGCAGGGAGCCGTGTCGGTGAGGAGCCTTCCGTTGATGCTGAAACGTATAAAAGCATGGTGATGGCGCCATTCGCTGCGATGGGTGATGCGCTCTTCTGGGGGGGGGTGCGTCCGTTGGCGGCCCTGATCGGTCTGCTGATTGCCAGCCAGGGCTCGCTCTGGGCACCGCTAGTCTTTCTGTTGATTTTCAATCTGCCTCACCTTTTTTTCCGTGGCAGTGGCTTGATGCTCGGTTATGTACAGGAGCTGCATGCAATCGAAACCGTCCAGAAGTGCCGTCTGCCGGACCTGGCCATCCGTCTCAAGGAGTCAACGACGATCCTGATTGGTGTCCTTTGTGCCTACCTTTCCTTCAAGGGTTGTGAGCATCAGGAGCTTCCCGCAGTGTGGGGCTTTTTCACCCTGCCGATCGTGCTGCTTTTTGCCTGGTTGGCCCATAAAGGTGTGTCCAGCCTGTTTCTTGTGTTATTGACGACTTCCAGCCTGTTACTGCTGGCGCTTTTGTTCTGATAGAGGGGATGGAATGACGACGGGGAATGCTGAATTCAGAATTGTCAACCGTTTGGGCCTGCACGCCCGTGCTGCGGCACAGCTTGTTCAGACGGCCAACAGGTTTCTGTCGGATGTGACGATCGAAAAAGACGGTAATGAGGTTAACGGCAAAAGTATCATGGGTTTGCTGATGCTGGCGGCCCCACAGGGGTCAACCATAAATGTCTCAGTCTCCGGAGAGGACGCTGAAGAGGCACTGAAAGTTATTGGAACTCTGATCAATGATGGCTTCGGTGAAGATTGACATAGCTGAAGATACGATTCTCGTCGGTATCGCGGCGGCGCCCGGGATTGCCATATCCCGCAGTTATCTGGTCAGCCGGGATCGAATGGCCGTTATCGAGCGCCGTATCTCTGTCGAAGAAGTTGAGCCCGAGGTCTCAGCGTTCAGACAGGCTGTGGAAAAGTCCAAGGCCCAGCTGATCGAAGTCAGAGAGCAGGCGGATGACAAGGAACTCGCCGAGCATCTGTATATTATCGACACTCATTTATTGATCCTGCAGGATGAAATGCTGATCGGTGAAACCCTCAGGCTGATCAGCGATGAGTTGATTAACGCCGAGGGTGCCCTGAACCGGGTGTTGCGGAAAATTCGCCGGGTTTTCGACAAGATCAGCGACGAGTATCTGCGTGAACGACATTCGGATATAGACTCGATCGGTGATCGTCTGATGCGCAACCTGCTGGGCGAAACCCGCGAATCACTAGCTGAAGTCGATGAACAGGTGATTGTTGTTGCACACGACCTGTCTCCGGCGGACACGGTTCAGATTGACAGGACCAAAGTGGTTGGTTTCGTTACCGACATCGGCGGTCGGACCTCGCACACGGCTATCCTGGCCCGCTCAATGGGCATCCCTGCGGTGCTTGGACTGGAAACAGTGACGTCACTGGTCCCCAATGGCGTTCCGATGATTATCGATGGCAGCACCGGGACCGTGGTCCTGAAGCCGTCGCAGGAAACGTTTCGTGATTACCTGCAGAAGAAGCGGGACTACGATTATCAGGAAACAGAGCTTCACAAATTCCAGAAACTTGCCGCAGAAACCCTTGACGGGTTCTCTCTGGCCCTGCGTGGCAATATCGATTTTGTCGAAGAGACCGCGGCAGCACGGGAACATGGTGCACAGGGGATCGGGCTATTTCGCACTGAGTTTCTGTTCATGTCCGGTGAGGGCCCGCCGTCAGAAGACGAACAGGCTGCGATCTATCGCTCAGCGGTTGAACAGATGGCGCCTTACCCGGTCACCATCAGGACACTGGATGTCGGCGGCGACAAATTCGTTCCTGAATTCAATCTCTCCGATGAAGTCAACCCGGCCATGGGATTGCGTGCCGTACGTTTCTCGCTGAAGGAAGTTACACTGTTCAAAACACAATTGAGGGCCATCCTCAGAGCCTCAGTGTCCGGACCGATCAGGATTATGTTTCCGATGATCTCCGGTGTTGCCGAGGTCCGTGCCTGCAAGCAGTTCCTGGAGAGGGAACGGCAGGACCTTCTGGCAGCAGGTATTTCCTGTGGAGACCAGGTTGAGGTTGGGATCATGGTGGAGACACCTGCCGCAGTACTGATTGCCGACTTGCTGGCAAAGGAGGTAGACTTCTTCTCGGTCGGAACTAACGACCTGATTCAGTACTGCCTGGCAATCGACCGCGGCAATGAACATGTTGCCTATCTTTACGAGCCGATGCATCCTGCCGTACTTCAGGCGTTGTTACGCGTCTGCAAGGCGGCAAAATCAGCCGGTATAAAGGTAGGCATCTGCGGTGAGATGGCCGGCGAGGATCTTTATGCCCTGGTGTTGATCGCGCTTGGTTTTGATGAACTGTCCATGAACGCTTCCAATATCTCACGGATCAAGCGCATCATGCGCCAGGTCAAGTATACAGAAGTACAGGAGATTCTGGAGAATCTTTTGAACCTTGCTACCGCTGATGAGGTCGCCTCTGCCCTGGAAGAGGAGATGCGCCAGCGTTATCCACAAGTTTTTGCTGAAAGACATCTCTAATCAATGTGAACGCTCATAATTTACCCCTGATTTACCTTGCCAGGCACCTGAAAACTTGACAGTGACACGGTAAAAGATTAATGTTCCGCTTCTGCAAAGACATTCCTTAGGAGAAAAAATCATGGCAATGACAGATTTTCTGTTTACTTCCGAATCCGTTTCCGAGGGCCACCCTGACAAGGTTGCGGACCAGATTTCCGACGCAGTTCTCGATGCTATAATCGCCCAGGATCCCGTAGCCCGGGTCGCCTGTGAAACTCTCGTCACGACCGGTATGGCAATGATTGCCGGAGAAATTACTACTAGTGCGTATGTCGATATGCCGGATATCGTCCGCCAAACCATCAAGGAGATCGGCTATGATGACTCTTCGATGGGTTTCGACTATGAAACCTGCGCCGTTCTGACCACGATTGATCGGCAGTCTCCGGATATCTCCCAGGGGGTAACAGAAGGCCAGGGCATGTTTGCCGAGCAGGGTGCCGGCGACCAGGGCCTGATGTTTGGTTACGCCTGTAATGAAACACCGGAACTGATGCCAATGCCGATAACTTTTGCCCACAAGCTGACCAAGCGACTGGCCGAAGTACGCAAAAGTGGTTTGCTTAACTTCCTTCGCCCTGACAGCAAGTCACAGGTGTCGATTCAGTACATCAACGACAAACCGATCCGGGTCGACACGGTGGTCGTTTCCTCCCAACATGCACCGGATGTAACTTATGAAAACCTTAAGGAGTCGATTATCGAAGAGGTTGTACGCAAGGTCATCCCGCATAACCTGCTCGATGAAAAGACCAAGTACTTTATTAATCCGACCGGCCGGTTTGTTGTCGGTGGCCCAATGGGTGACTGCGGCCTGACCGGGCGTAAAATTATTGTTGACACCTACGGCGGCCAGGGATCACATGGTGGTGGCGCCTTTTCCGGGAAAGACCCCTCGAAGGTTGATCGCAGTGCTTCTTATATGGCTCGTTACGTCGCCAAGAACATCGTTGCTGCAGGGATCGCTGACAAATGTGAAGTCCAGCTCGCCTATGCAATCGGTATTGCTGAGCCGGTCTCGGTCATGATCAATACCTTTGGTACCGGCAAGATCCCGTCCAACGACATTGCCCGGGTAGCCCAGGAAGAATTTGACATGCGACCGCGTGCGATCATCGAAACTCTCGACCTGTTGCGTCCGATCTATCAAAAGACCGCCGCCTATGGTCACTTCGGTCGGGAACTTCCCGAGTTCAACTGGGAACGCACTGATCGTATCGAGTCACTGAAGAAACGCGCCGGTATCTGATTGGCTAATGTATCTTCACAAATCTGGCGGGCGGATCGTATTGACGGTCCGCCCGCCTGCGTTTTAGGCTTACAGGCAAGATGAAACCTGAGCTTTCGATTATTGTCCCAACTCTGAACGAGGCAGAAACCTTGCCTCTGCTGTTTAACGACCTGATCAGTCAAAAAGACGTTGATTGTGAAGTTATTATCTCCGACGGCGGCTCATCAGACGCGACAGTGGAGATTGCGGAGAGCTTCTTCTTTGAGAATGCCCTTTCAGGGACATGTCTGTCAGCCCCTCGCGGACGCGGACGTCAATTGAACGCCGGTACCGGTGTCGCCAGGGCTGAGTGGCTGCTGTTCCTCCATGCAGACAGTAGACTGGCTGATCAGAACCAGCTGCAACAGGCTCTGGAATTCATGCAGGACTACCAGAAACGAATCGGAACAGTTGCTTCTGCTGGACGGTTTGTTCTGCGATTTGAGTCCGATCCAGGTGGCAATAACTTCGGTTTGTTCTATTATGAAACCAAGGCGCGTTTAGGCCGGGCAGGTTGCATTCACGGTGACCAGGGAATGCTGATCAGGAAGTCCTTCTTTGATCAGGTGGGTCCTTTCCGGGAGGATCTGCCTGTTATGGAAGACACCACGCTGGCGGAACAGGTTCGCAACCAGGGTGAATGGCTGCTCCTGCCGGGTGAGGTTTTTACCTCTGCCCGTCGTTTTGCAACCGAGGGGTGGCGTGCCCGGCAAACGCTTAATGCCCTGATGATGAATTTTCTTGCGATCGGCTGGCTTG
>Ga0070728_10002622_pt1 | contig 21862 bp, 18 predicted proteins | sample tdDd471_FD_66723 | JGI IMG/M metagenome (GOLD analysis project Ga0070728, IMG submission 66723) | Marine sediment microbial communities from the Atlantic coast under amendment with organic carbon and nitrate - tdDd47.1 | ecosystem: Environmental > Aquatic > Marine > Coastal > Sediment | place... | reverse complement strand
CGTTGTCGCGGGAGAACACGGCATGGCCGACAAATTGCGAGAAGGGGCGCTGCAATACCACCGCGCTCCGGTTCCAGGGAAAATCAGCGTCACGGCGACGAAGCCGTTGGCAAATCAGCGTGACTTGGCGCTGGCCTATTCGCCCGGCGTGGCCGTGGCATGTGAATTGATTGCCGAAGATCCGGCCGAAGCGGCCAGCGTTACCGCACGCGGCAATCTGGTGGGTGTCGTGACAAACGGCACTGCCGTCCTTGGTCTAGGCGCTATCGGCCCCTTAGCGGCCAAGCCGGTGATGGAAGGGAAGGGCGTTCTCTTTAAGAAGTTTGCCGGAATTGATGTTTTCGACATCGAGTTGGACGAGCGTGCTCCCGATAAGTTGGTTGAGATCATTTCCGCCCTGGAGCCTACCTTCGGCGGGATCAACCTTGAAGACATCAAGGCCCCGGAATGTTTTGAGGTGGAAACACGCCTCCGTGAAAAAATGAACATTCCGGTGTTTCATGATGATCAGCACGGCACGGCGATTATCGTCAGTGCGGCGGTCACCAATGCGCTCAGGGTGGTTGGGAAGAAAGCCGATGAGGTCAAGCTGGTAGCTTCGGGCGCCGGGGCGGCTGCTTTGGCTTGCCTCGACCTCTTGGTCAAGATGGGACTCAAAAAAGAGAATATCACCGTCACCGATATCGCCGGTGTGGTCTATGAGGGCCGCACTGAAGAAATGGATAAGTATAAGGCCCGCTATGCCCAGGCCACCGATAAACGGACCCTGGGTGACGTGATTGAAGGAGCCGATATCTTTTTGGGCCTCTCCGCCCCAGGTGTCCTGAAACCGGACATGGTGGCTGCCATGGCCGATAAGCCAATCATTATGGCCTTGGCCAATCCGACCCCTGAAATATTGCCTGAAGAAGCTAAGGAAGTCCGTCCCGATGCGGTGATCGGCACCGGACGGTCGGACTATCCCAATCAGGTCAATAACGTGCTCTGCTTTCCCTTTATTTTCCGGGGTGCGCTTGATGTGGGAGCAAAGCAGATCAATGACGAGATGAAACTGGCTGCCGTGCGCGCCCTGGCCGATATCGCCATGGCCGAGGCCGATGAACGGGTTTCTCAGGCCTATGGGGGAGAGAAGCTGAGCTTTGGTGCAGACTATCTCATTCCCAAGCCTTTCGATCCGCGCCTGATTGTTGAGATTGCTCCTGCGGTAGCCAAGGCGGCCATGGAAAGCGGTGTGGCGACCAAGCCGATTGAAGACTTCGCCGCCTATCGACAGAAACTGATCCAGTTTGTTTACCGTTCGGGCCTTGCGATGAAGCCGGTGTTTGAACGGGCTCAGCAGAATCCCAAAAGGGTTGTTTATGCTGAGGGCGAAGATGACCGAGTGTTACGGGCCGTTCAGGTGCTGCTGGATGACGGCTTAGCGCAACCAATCCTCATTGGGCGACGCGACGTTATCGCCAAGAAGATCGAAGAGCTGGGATTGCGGATTTCCGTCGAGAATGATTTGGAAATCGTCGAGATCACCCGCGATTCTCGTTACCATTATTTCTCCGACCTCTATCACCGCATCATGCAACGGCGTGGCGTGTCGCCTGATGCTGCGCGTTCTATCGTTCGTGGTCGCAATACGGTGGTAGCCGCTCTTCTGGTGCGGCGAGGCGAGGCGGACGCCATGGTCTGCGGCACAACGGGTCGTTATCCTAAGCACTTGGCCCATGTGATGGATATCATTGGGCTGCGTGACGGGGTTAAAAAACCGGCCGCGCTAAACATGATGATCACCTCCAACGGAACGTTTTTCATCTGCGATACCTATGTGACGCCCGATCCGACGGACGAAGAGATCGTTGAGATGACCCTGCTGGCGACCGAGGAAATGCAGCGTTTCGGCATCAAGCCCAAGGTTGCTTTGCTCAGCCATTCCAACTTCGGCAGTTCGGATAACGAATCGGCGCTCAAGATGCGTCGGGCGCTTGCCATGCTGCACGAGCGGGCGCCCAAACTGGAAGTCGAAGGGGAAATGCATTCGGATTCGGCCCTGTCCGAACAAATCCGTAACAACATTTTCCCCAATTCGCGGTTGCGAGGCGCGGCGAACCTGCTCATCATGCCTACGCTCGATGCGGCCAACATCTCTTACAATCTGGTGAAGATGATGGCCGATGGATTGCCGGTCGGTCCCATGCTGATCGGTGTCGCCAAGCCGGCGCATATCATGACGCCGTCGGCAACAGTGCGGGCCATCGTTAACGTCAGCGCTTTGGCTGTGGTCGATGCGCAGATGCTGGAGGCGAAGGACCAGGAAATCAAGGGGTGAGCGAAGAGAAGGTGTAGATGACCGAAGTGCTGGAGACCATACCTGAAAAGGAAAGCGCTGACGAAGGGCATCTCGAGCTTCGTGAAGAGCTCGAGCGCGATATTGTTCAGGCGCTGGACTCCAAAGAGCACGATAAGGTCAGGGAGCTTTCCGCTGATCTCCACTACGCCGAACTTGCCGACCTTATTGAGCGCATTAGTCCGGAAGAACGTGACGAACTGATCGACATTCTTGGTGACGATCTGCCGGTCGACGCCATTGCCGAACTGGACGAAGCTGTTCGCGACGACGTGTTCGACGAGTTCAATACGAGCGAACTTGCCGAGGTCGTCGTTGAGCTGGATACCGACGACGCCGTCATGGTCGTTGAGGAATTGGAGGAGCACGAAAAGAAAGAGCTCCTCGAAGCTATTCCGCCGGAAAACAGGAACCTGATCGAAGAGGCGCTGGCCCATCCGGAAGACTCTGCGGGTCGGATGATGCAGCGGGAGTTCGTCGCGGCGCCTGAATTCTGGACCGTTGGCGAAACCATCGATTTTGTCCGGGGCGAGACGAATTTACCCGACCGCTTCTTCAATATCTTCATTGTCGATCCGGCCCATCATCCCCTGGGTGTGGTGCCGTTAAGCCACCTCATGCGTTCGTCGCGTGAGACCAAACTTCAGGAAATCATGCAGGGCAACCTTAAAACCATTCCGGTCGAAGCCGACCAGGAAGAGGTGGCTTTTCTGTTCCGTCAACGGGACTTGGTTTCCGCCCCCGTCGTTGGGGTCGGGGGGCGTATGGTCGGTGTGATCACTGTCGATGACGTGGTCGATGTGATCGATGAGGAGCATGAAGAAGATATCATGCGTCTTGGCGGGGTGACGGAGGATGACCTTTACGATTCCGTTATCGATACCACGAAGGCGCGGTTTACCTGGTTGTTGGTCAATTTGGGAACGGCCATTGTGGCATCCGTGGTGATTGGTCTTTTCGATGCGACAATCGAACAGATTGTCGCCCTGGCCGTGCTCATGCCCATCGTCGCTTCCATGGGGGGCAATGCCGGAACCCAAACCCTAACCGTTGCCGTGCGGGCGCTGGCGATGAAGGAGGTCAGTTCAACCAACGCCCTGCGTATTATTCTCAAGGAATTGACTGTCGGCGGGATCAATGGGGTGCTCTTTGCCGTTCTTTCAGGCGTAACGGCTTGGGTGTGGTTTGGCAGTGGGGCGCTGGCCATGGTTATTGCGGCTGCTATGGTCATTAATATGGTTGTTGCCGGTTTGGCCGGAGCGGCTATTCCTTTGGCATTGGAGCGCTTGAAAATCGATCCCGCGGTCGCTTCGAGCGTTTTTTTGACAACGATTACCGATGTCGTCGGGTTCTTCGCCTTTCTCGGGCTTGCGGCTCTTTTCCTTTTATAGAAGAATAGGTTACAATACTTCTCAACTGGCTTTCGCCGAAGGGGAAGATCGATGGACGATAAGGCGAAAGAAAGCGCCGTAACGCGTGGTTTCAAGCCGTTCAACCGTTTGAAGAAATGTCGCCATGGTGCTTTCGTGTATAACGAGAATGATAGCCATGTTGGGCGGTCGCTGCATGAATATGGCGAGTTTGCAGAAGGTGAGGTCGAGCTTTTTCGCCGTTTGATCAATGCCGGTCAGGTGATTGTCGATGTGGGGGCGGGAACCGGTGTGCATTCGGTCATCATGGCGCGATTGACTGGGCCGGATGGCGCAGTCTTGGCTTTTGAGCCTCAGCGCTTGTTGTTTCAAACCCTATGCGCCAATATCGCCATCAACAGTCTCACCAACGTTTACGCTCGCAATGTGGTTGTCGGATTGGAGGGGGGGCGCATCAAGGTGCCGACCCTCGATCCGACCCGGCGTATCAACTTTGGGGCTTTTTCCGTCAAGGGACATGCTCGCGGTGAGCCGGTCGGCATGTTGACCATCGATGCCTTGGAACTGGCGCGATGCGAGTTGATCAGGATCGACGTGGGTGAAATGGCTCGCGATGTGGTTGTCGGGGGAGAGGTGACCATCAAGCGCTTCAAGCCGGTTCTTTACGTCAATGTGGCGGGGCTCGATGGAGGGCGAGAACTCGGGAAGATGATCACCCAGTTTGGTTATCGTCTCTATTGGCATCGCCCACCGCTTTTTAACGCCAGGAACCCCGAGAACAACAAAGAAGACATTTTCAATGAGGCGACCTCGATGAATATGCTCTGCGTAACAGGGGCGGCGCCGGAAGGAATCCACGGATTGGAAGAAGTCGTTCTGCGTTGAGTATCATCAGCTTATCGTCAGACGGAGAAGTTTTCCCATTAGAGCGATATTTGCTTTACCTTTACGTAAACGTCAATTAGTCTGAGTCTATGGCACAGACTTTTTCCATTACCGAACTCGCGGAAGAATTCGCGGTCACGACCCGCACCATCCGATACTATGAGGATGAGGGGTTGTTGACGCCGACCCGGCAAGGCCAGCGTCGTATTTATGCCGCTCGAGACCGGGTGCGCCTTAAGCTTATTATGCGGGGGAAGCGCCTCGGCTTTTCTTTGGCCGAGATCAAGGAAATGGTCAATATTTACGATGCCGACCCGAGTGAGGTCGCCCAGCTTAAGTTGTTTCTCACCAAAATATCCGAGCGCCGGGCCGTTTTGGTACAGCAGCGTGAGGATATCGACAGCATTCTGGGTGAATTGGACCGCCTGGAGGAAACCAGCCGGGGGCTGCTCGACCAAAAGGGCATCAAAGTCTAAAGTCCACCTTTGGCAAGCCTCAGCGAGGCAGGGCTCCCGATAGAAACAGGGTTGTCGCCGCTCTAACCCGGCGATTAACTTCGGCTTCATAGGCTTTGAGGCTTTTGTCCTTTAAGGTGTGGTTCGTGAGGCCGTTGGTCCATTGCCCCACAAGCATTGCGATGAAAAGGGATGCCGCCTGGTTTGGATCGTCTATTTTGAGTTTTCCGATGGCGGCAAGACTGGCGAGATATTTTGCCAGCTCCTGCTCGGTGGATTTTGGACCGTGGCACATAAACATTTCTACGACATCCGGGAAGTGGTGACCCTCGGTAAGCAGTAGGTGGTTGAAGCGAATAACCTCCGTTTGGGACAGTTTCTCTCCGATGGTAACGGCAAATTGAAGTAGCGCCTCGCTTGGGTCTCGTGTCGTATCTAGGGAGATTTGGAGTTGAGATTCGAATTCCTTGCAGCGCTCCCTCAGCATTTCCGCGAGAAGGCCGGTTTTGTCGCCGAAATTTTGGTATAGTGTGGCCCTGGAGCCTCCTGAACGCCTTATAATGTCGTTCAATGTAATTCCTGAAAAACCCTTATCGAGAACGGCGTCCCATGCGGCATCAAGCATGGCCCGACGTCTCATTTGACCACGCGATAGAGGTCGTTCACTGTCATTGTCGTCCATTTCTTTTCTCCAGAGAACTTCCCGCTTGCAACGGTGCGGACTGAAGCGTACTGTACGATACAGTACACTTCTATCTTTTTCAATCTTAAGGGTGCGGGCAAGTAAGGGGTTAGAGTATTGCTCAGATTGCGGATTTACATCATTGCTTTGACTTCGATTGCTCTTGCGGCTTGCGACCAAGGCGGAAATGGCTCTCCTAAAGGTGGGGCGGCTGTTGAACAACCTCCGTCACAGGTTGTGACGGTGATCACCGCAACTTCCCGCCCGGTAGTGCTTACGGACCGTTTGCCGGGGCGTGTCGTTGCGTTTCGCAAGGCTGAGGTTCGTCCGCAGATTGACGGGTTGATCGAAACCCGCCTTTTTGAAGAAGGCTCGACGGTCGAGGCTGGTCGAAATCTTTACCAGATTGCTGCAGAAAGTTTCGAGGCTGCGTTGAATGCTGCGCGGGCTGATCTGGCGAAGGCGCGAGCAAGTAGTGCTTTGGCTCAAAAGAAACTCAGCCGTTACCAGAGGCTGCTTAAGACTCAAGCGGCAAGCCGTCAAGCCTATGACGATGCCGTTTCCGCCGCAGATCAGGCGGATGCCGCTGTTGCAGCCGCCGAGGCTCAGGTTGAAGTTGCTGAAATTAATCTGACCTATACCAAGGTGAAGGCGCCGATTAGCGGGCTCATAGGTCGTTCCGAAGTCAGTGAAGGGGCTCTCGTAACAAAAAACCAGGTGGCGGCCCTGGCGACGATTACTCAACTCGATCCTGTCTATGTCGATCTTACTCAGTCAAGCTCCAAGCTGTTGAATATTCGACAACGAATAGCGGATGGAAACCTTAAGGCTGTCGATGGGGTGCCTGTGACGCTCAAACTGGATGGCGTAGGGAGCCAATATAAACATTTGGGGCAGCTCCAATTTTCTGAAGTGATTGTTGATGAAGGAACATCTTCTGTCACCCTGCGGGCGGTTTTTCCAAACCCGGATAAGGTTCTGCTGCCCGGTATGTTCGTCCGTGCGGAAGTTGCCCAGGGGCGACTCGATAATGGGTTCCTTATTCCGCAAAAAGCCGTACAGCGGGCGCCTTCCGGTGATGCTTTTGTTTACATCGTTGGGCAAGAAAACAAAGTTGCCCGCCGTAGTGTCACTCTGGACCGCGCCATAGAACAGGATTGGCTCGTGAAGTCTGGCCTTAAAAACGGTGACAAGGTGATTGTTGCCGGTCTCCTCAAAGTTCGGGACGGAGTCCCGGTAGTGCCGGAGGAGATCGAAACGAAATCCGGCCAGATGTCTCCTTCTGAACAATCCTGAGGCTTCGATATGCCCCGCTTTTTTATCGACCGGCCGGTTTTTGCTTGGGTGATTGCGATAGCGATTATGGTCGCCGGCGCGCTTTCGATTTTGCGTCTGCCGATTGAGCAGTATCCGTCTATCGCCCCTCCCTCGGTTCAGATCACCGCGACCTATCCCGGCGCCTCGGCCCAGACCGTTGAGAGTGCGGTTACCCAGATCATTGAACAACAAATGACTGGTATTGATCATCTTCGCTATATTTCATCCAACAGCGATTCCGCAGGGGTGGCGCAGATTACCCTGACTTTCAATCCTGAAGCGGACCCCGATATCGCCCAAGTTCAGGTCCAGAACAAGCTGCAACTCGCCATGCCTCAGTTGCCATCCGAAGTGCAGCGTCAGGGGGTGAAGGTCGCCAAATCAAACTCCAGTTTTCTTATGGTGATTGGGTTCGTTTCCGCTGATGGAAGCTTGGGCAGAAACGAAATCGCCGATTATGTCGCTTCGAACGTCCAGGAGCCGATCAGTCGCGTGAGTGGGGTTGGCGAGGTTCGATTGTTTGGCGCCAAGCATGCGATGCGGATATGGCTCGAACCTGAGAAACTTCTTGGCTTCGGCCTCACCGCCGCCGAAGTGACCCAGGCTATCCGTAGTCAAAATACTGAGATTTCAGCCGGGCAGATCGGTGGAGTTCCGGCAATGAAGGGGCAGCAAATCAACGCCACCATTATTGCCCAAACGCGCCTTGAGTCTGTGGAGGAGTTCGGCAATATCCTCGTCCGGGTCAATGCAGACGGCTCTCAGGTTCGTCTCCACGACGTCGCTCGTATTGAGATCGGCGCAGAAAGCTATCGTGTTGATGCATACTATAACGGCAATGGGGCTGCCGGAATTGGCATCAGCTTAGCGCCGGGGGCAAACGCCCTGGAAACTGCCGAGGTTATACGTGCTCGCATGGCCTTGCTGCAAACGGAGTTTCCAGAGGGGATTGAGGTTATCTACCCCTATGACACTACGCCGTTTGTCGAAATTTCCATTGATGAGGTGTTTAAAACCCTGATTGAAGCGATTGTTCTTGTCTTTGTCGTGATCTACCTGTTCTTACAGAATTTTCGTGCGACCTTAATTCCGACAATTGCGGTTCCTGTGGTCTTGCTTGGTACTTTCGGTATTTTGGCGGCCTTCGGTTTCACCATCAATACGTTGACCATGTTTGCCATGGTCTTGGCGATCGGTCTGTTGGTTGATGATGCGATTGTCGTTGTCGAAAATGTTGAGCGGGTCATGGGGGAAGACGATTTATCGCCTCGTGAAGCAACGCGAAAATCTATGGGGCAGATTACCAGCGCTTTGGTGGGCATCACCTTGGTGCTGTCGGCGGTTTTCGTTCCTATGGCTTTCTTCGACGGGTCTACCGGGGCGATTTATCGCCAATTCTCAATTACTATCGTTTCGGCAATGGTGCTGTCCGTTCTGGTGGCAATGATACTGACGCCGGCGCTTTGCGCTACCATGCTAAAGCCAATTCATGGAGACGCCTTTGGCCAGAAGGGGCCATTCGGTCTGTTCAATCGAGGGTTTGATGCGACCAGCCGTTTTTATCGTGGTAGCGTTGGTGTGGTGGTTCGACGTAAGTGGATTTTTCTGGCTTTATATTTGGCGATTATCGCGGCGTTGGGAGTGTCTTTTATGAGGCTGCCCACCGCCTTTCTGCCAAGCGAGGATCAGGGTATTCTGTTCTCCCAGGTCCAGCTTCCCCCTGGCGCTTCGCTGGAACGGACAAACGAAGTATTGAAGAAGGTTGCCGCTCATTATCACGAGAATGAGGGTGAGCTGGTTGAGGGGGTCTTTACGGTCTCGGGTTTTTCTTTCGCCGGTAACGGGCAGAACATGGGTATAACCTTTGTTTCGTTGAAAGACTGGTCGGAACGCACCGAGGCGAGTCAGTCAGTGCAGGCGATTGTCGGTCGCGCCATGGGCGCCTTTTCTCAAATTCGTGAAGCCATGGTTTTTGCTTTTGCGCCTCCCGCCATCATTCAACTTGGCAATGCAACAGGCTTCAACCTCCAGCTCCTCGACCGTGCAGGACATGGTCACGATGCCTTGATGGGGGCGCGGAATCAGGTTCTCGGCATGGCGGCTCAGAATCCCACTATGGTCGGTGTGCGGCCTAATGGCATGAACGACACCCCCCAGTTTCGCATTCTAACCGATCAGGAGAAAGCCCGTGCCCTGGGAGTCTCGACCGAGGATATCAATACCACTCTGTCTACCGTCTGGGGCTCTACCTATGTAAACGATTTTATGGAACAGGGGCGGGTCAAGAGAGTCTTCGTTCAAGGCGATGCGCGAGCGCGCATGATGCCTGAAGACCTGGACCTTTGGTATGTGCGCAACGACAGGGGAGAAATGGTGCCGCTGACGAGCTTTGCCGACACTGAATGGCATATGGGATCGCCCCGCCTGGAAAGATTCAACGGGACCCCATCCGTCAATATCCTGGGAGCCCCGGCCCCTGGCGCAAGTTCCGGTGACATTATGCTGGCGATGGAGGAGATCGTAGGAAAACTGCCCACCGGTTTTGGGTTTGAGTGGGCAGGGTTGTCTTATGAAGAGCGGATGTCAGGTGAGCAGGCGCCTGCTCTTTATGTTCTCTCGGTTCTCGTCGTCTTCCTGTGCTTGGCCGCGCTATATGAGAGTTGGTCAATTCCGTTCTCGGTGATGTTGGTGGTGCCTCTTGGAGTGGTTGGCGCGGTGGTTGCTTCTTATTTGCGAGGACTGCCGAACGACGTTTATTTTCAGGTTGGCTTGTTGACCACTATTGGTCTGTCAGCGAAAAATGCCATCCTGATCGTGGAGTTTGCCCGACATCTCTATGACGAGGGGATGGACTTGCTGGCGGCGACTTTGGAGGCGGCGCGTCAGCGTTTGCGCCCGATCATCATGACCTCTATGGCTTTCATTCTCGGTGTGACGCCGTTGGTGGTGAGTAGCGGCGCTGGTGCTGGAGGGCGCGTGGCCATCGGGACCAGTGTTATGGGAGGCATGATCGCAGCAACTGTCCTGGCTATTTTCTTTGTGCCCTTATTTTTTATTCTGATCGTTCAGTTGTTCGATAAGAAACGTAAGCAAGGGACGCAGGTGGAAAACGATTAAACTATTTTTCGAACAACGTAAAAAACGTAGCCATAGAAGTCGTTGTAGCGTCGGAAAAGGTTGATCTCCGCCGTTTGTTCATCGGCGACAGCGGCTAGGTCCGGGGTGGCCGCTCGGTCGATGGTCTTGTTCATCTTCTCCATAGGGCCGTAGAAATTTTCTTCCCAGATGTTTGAGGGGAGAGTTTCCGTATGAAGGCATTCCCAGCCGGAGGCCTCGATTGCCTCTCTGTTTTCGGCTTCGCTACGCATTCCTGGATAGTTTTCCGCCCAGAAATCGGCGGGGTCTTTCGGCGCGCCCTCTTTGAGCCAGGTGCATTCGGAGATTACGGCGATTCCCCCCGGCTTCAACAGTCGCCTGAACTCTGCTAAAGCAGTGTCGAAACCAACGATATAAACCGCGCCTTCCGACCAGATTAGGTCGAGGCTGGCATCCGGTAATCCGGTTTCGGTCATGCCGACGGTAAGTGTTTCAAGGTTTTCGGCAAATCCTTTCTTGCGAGCCGTTGCTTGGAAGCTTTCGAGGAAGGGAGGGTGGACATCGACGCCTATTACCTTGGCGCCTTTTTCCAGCAAAACCAAACCGGCGGCGCCATTGCCGCAGCCCATGTCGGCGGCCTTTGGCTTTGCGGGCAATAAGGCCATGATGCGATCATATAGCGCCGCTGTTGTTCTGGCGGAACCGGGCCCCTGACGCGGCATGGCTTCGAAAAACTCGAACAAGGCTGCCGGTATTGTTTCTTCGTGATCGTTAGGGTCCATTTTGGGCTCCTTTAAAAAATGCAGGATGGATTGAGGGCGCAAAGAAAGCAATGGAGGCTTTCAATGAATTGACGTTTACGTAAACGTAAGGTAATTTTCAGCCTGAAAAGCGAAAAAGATAAATGGGAGGCGAATGTGGCCGAGTTACCGATTACCTATAAAGGCGCTGTCTATCCGTGGCATTGCGATCATATGGGACATATGAACGTCATGTGGTACACGGGCAAGATGGACGAAGCGACTTGGAACCTCTTTGCCGACTTGGGGCTAACGCCCGCTTTCTTAAAAGAAAACGGCCGGGGTATGGCGGCCGTTGAAATCAATACCACTTATAAAGCTGAGCTTCTCGCCGGAGATGTGGTGAGCGTTCGGACGCGGGTGCGGGAGGTTCTTAAGGACAAAGTGATCAAATTCACCCATGAAATGATCAAAGGCGAGAGGGGCGAAATTGCCGCCGTAGCTGAAGTAACGGGCGTTCATATGGATACGGTGGCGCGTAAGTCCTGCCATTTTCCACCGGATGTTCAGGCCCGTATTGAGGCTATGGCTGAGGAGCATGCGTCCCTATGACCGTTTTCAACCCGAAAAACCCAGATTTTGAAAATGCCGTCAAGACGAGCTTCGCCAAGCAGGGCGCGATGACCCATTTAGGCGCAAAGCTGGTGAAGGTCGAGCCCGGCTTCTGTGAAATCGAAATGCCCTATGCCGAAGAATTGTGCCAGCAGCATGGCTTTATTCATGCTGGGGTTGTTTCGGCGGTTGCCGATTCGGCGGGTGGCTATGCTGGTTTCAGCTTGATGCCTGAGGGCGATGGCGTGTTGACCATTGAGTTCAAGGTTAATCTCATGGCTCCGGCAGCGGGCGAGAAACTGATTGCGCGAGGGCAGGTTATTCGGGCGGGCAAAACCATCACGGTCGCCCAGTCGGACGCCTATATGCTCCAGGACGGGAAGGAGAAGCATGTGGCGACCATGCAACTCACCCTGATGTGCGTTACCGGAAACCCGACAGTCAGCGGCTGAGAAAGGCTCCAGCACCGTAAAGTTCTCGTTGTTTGAGGGTGGGCTAAGCCCCAAGTTTGATCGGGCCTGGATGTCTTATTCAAAACTCGGCGATCTTTACAAAATCATACGGTTTGAGAAGTTGACGTTTACGTAAACGTTAAGTATGATCCGGGCAACAGCCGGGGAAAAGAGAATGCGCCGGTAACTGACCAGGGAAAGCGGGGCGTCTTCCTGAGAGGCGGAAGGCAGTGGTTTCTCTCGTTCTCTGGTTCCTAAGAGACGAAAAAGGGACAGACCATCATGGCTTTCATTGAATATCCCAGCCTGAACTTCAATCTTGGCGAAACCGCCGACATGATTCGCGATACGGTATCGAGTTTCGCGGCTAATGAGCTCGATCCCATTGCCGCAGAGGTCGATCAGAAAAACGAGTTCCCCATGGATATGTGGCGCAAGATGGGCGACCTCGGTTTGCTCGGCATCACGGTCGAGGAAGAATATGGCGGGTCCGCCATGGGGTATTTGGAGCATATTGTCGCGGTTGAGGAAATCAGCCGTGCTTCTGCGTCCATTGGGCTGTCCTACGGGGCGCACTCCAACCTTTGCGTCAACCAAATTCGCCGCAACGGCAACGAAGCGCAAAAGCGTAAATACCTGCCCAAGCTGTGCAGCGGCGAGTATGTCGGCGCTCTGGCGATGAGCGAGCCGGGGGCGGGGTCTGACGTTGTTTCTATGCGCCTGCGGGCCGACCTCAAAGGCGACCGCTATGTGCTGAACGGCAACAAGATGTGGATCACCAACGGGCCGGACGCCGACGTTTTGGTGGTTTATGCCAAGACCGATATGGACGCCGGACCGCGCGGCATGACTGCTTTCCTGATTGAAAAGGGTATGAAGGGCTTCTCGACCGCTCAGAAGCTTGACAAGCTGGGTATGCGTGGTTCCAACACTTGCGAGTTGGTGTTTGAAGATTGCGAAGTGCCCGTCGAGAACGTCATGGGCGAAGTGGGCCGTGGCGTCAATATTCTGATGAGCGGCCTCGATTACGAACGCGCCGTTCTCTCCGGCGGTCCGCTCGGCATCATGCGGGCTTGCATGGACGTGGTGATTCCCTACGTTCACGAACGCGAACAATTTGGCAAACCGATCGGCACCTTCCAACTGATGCAGGGCAAGATCGCCGATATGTATTCGACCATGAATGCCTGCCGGGCTTATGTCTATGCCGTGGGCGCAGCCTGTGATCGGGGCGAGACCACCCGTAAAGACGCAGCGGGCGCAATCCTCTATAGTGCTGAAAAAGCAACCTGGATGGCCCTTGAAGCGATCCAAACACTGGGTGGCAACGGTTACATCAACGAATACCCGACGGGACGCCTGCTGCGCGACGCCAAGCTCTACGAGATTGGTGCGGGCACTAGCGAAATCCGCCGCATGCTGATCGGCCGCGAGTTCTTCGAGGAAACGAAATAGGAGATTTCATGACCAAAGCTATCGACGCGAAAAGCATCACGCCCAGAACCGGCTCGACCTATCCAGAGCCGTACGCCAGTCAAGTGGCGGGCCGGGAAAAACGGGCTCTGGGCAATGCCTTCGGTCTTGATGGCTTCGGCGTCAATTTGGTTCGGTTGCCTCCCGATTGTCCGTCCTCCATGCGCCACTGGCACACCAAGGAGGATGAGCTCATCTATGTCCTTGAGGGCGAGGTGGTGCTGGAGACGGATGAGGGGGAGCGGGTCTTGGGTCCAGGCATGACCGCCGGGTTCAAGGCGGGCGATGCGAACGGGCACAGATTGGTCAATAAAAGCGAAAAAGAGGCTGTCTATCTCGAAGTGGGTGGCCGGATCGAAGGGGATGAGGTGGACTACCCCGATATCGATATGAAGACAATTTGGAACAATGGCCGGGTCTTTGTTCGTAAAGACGGTAGCCGGTTTTAGGAAAACGGAGTTGGTAGCATGAGTAATAGTGATCCCATCGTTATCGTCGGCGCGGCCCGGACCCCCATGGGTGGGTTTCAGGGTGATTTCGCCTCTCTCACCTCACCGGAACTGGGCGGAGCGGCCATCAAGGAAGCTCTAAATCGTGCGGGCGTCAAAGGCGAAGATGTCGACGAAGTGGTTATGGGGATTGTGCTTCCGGCTGGTGTCGGGCAGGCTCCGGCGCGTCAGGCTTCGGCCAATGCGGGCATTCCCTGGGACAAGGGCTGCACAACGGTCAACAAAATGTGCGGTTCGGGCATGAAGGCGACCATGTTCGCCCACGACGCCATCCTGGCTGGTTCCAACGACATCATGATTGCGGGCGGCATGGAGAGCATGACCAATGCTCCGTACCTGATGGAGAAGGCCCGCGCCGGTTTTCGCATGGGGCATGGCAAGGTGATGGACCACATGTTCCTCGATGGCCTGGAAGATGCTTATGACAAGGGTCGCCTGATGGGGACCTTCGCCGAAGATACGGCGCAGCACTATCAGTTTACCCGAGAAGAGCAGGACAACTTCGCTATCAGCTCTTTGAAGCGCGCCCAGGAAGCCATTATCTCGGGCGAGTCGGCTAAGGAAATTGTTCCGGTGACCGTCAAGACCCGCAAAGGCGAAACGGTGGTTGAGCAGGACGAGCAGCCGATGAAGGCCAATCTTGACAAAATCCCGACCCTCAAACCGGCTTTCGCCAAAGACGGAACGGTTACGGCGGCCAACTCCAGCTCTATCTCGGACGGCGGGGCGGCGTTGGTTTTGATGCGTTTGAGCGAAGCGGAAAAACGCGGCCTGACCCCAATCGCCAAAATTCACGGTCACGCCACCGACGCCCGCGAACCTCAGTGGTTCACCACGGCGCCCATCGGTTCCATTGAGAAAGTGCTGGCCAAGACCGGTTGGTCCAAGGATGAGGTCGATCTCTACGAGATCAACGAAGCCTTTGCCGTTGTCACCATGTGCGCCATGCGCGACCTCGACATTCCGCACGATAAGGTCAATGTGTTCGGCGGTGCTTGTGCGCTCGGCCATCCCATTGGCGCATCGGGTGCGCGGATTATCGTCACCTTGCTCAATGCCTTGAAAAGCAAAGGCGGCACCAAAGGGGTCGCCAGTCTCTGCATTGGTGGCGGCGAAGCCACGGCGGTTGCTGTGGAACTGATGAACTAAAGCGGGGTTCAGGCTAGCCATGCCAACACTTCTCGTCACCGGCGCAAACAGAGGCCTGGGCCTGGAGTTCGTCCGCCAGTATGCGGCGGACGGCTGGCGGGTGCTGGCTTGCTGTCGCACCCTTGATGGGGCGGCGTCGCTGCGTGATGTGGTGGGGCAGGTAGAAACCTACATTCTCGACGTGGCGAACTTTCCGGCAATTGAGAAGCTGGCGGCGGACTTAAACGGTCAGGCCATAGATGTCCTGCTCAACAACGCAGGCATCTACGGCTCGAAAAGCTCGTTGTTCGGTTCGGTGGATTACGAAGAGTGGATGAAGGTGCTGCATATCGACGCCATGGCCCCACTCAAGATGGCTGAAAGCTTCGTTGAGCATGTGGCGAAAAGCGACTTAAAGCGGATTGTTACGGTCAGTTCCAAGATGGGGTCCATCGCCGATAACGGTTCGGGCGGTTCCTACGTCTACCGCTCTTCGAAAAGCGCGGTGAATGCGGTGATGAAATCCGTGTCCAACGATTTAAGACCCATGGGGGTGACTTGCGCCGTTCTTCATCCCGGTTGGGTCCAGACCGATATGGGCGGCCCCAATGCCTTGATTAGCGCCGAAGAGAGCGTGCGGGGCATGAAAGGCGTTATCGACGGTCTTGATCTTTCCAAGACCGGCAAATTCTTCAACTACGACGGCAACGAAATTCCTTGGTGAGACGATGATTTTATCTGAAGAACAGCAGCTTATCCGAGACATGGCGCGCAACTTCGCCAAGGACCGCATCGCTCCCAATGCGCGGGACTGGGAAGCGGCTTGCGAAATTCCCCGGTCGGTGATTTCCGAAATGGCCGAGTTGGGTCTGATGGGAGCCCTGACGCCGGAAGAATACGATGGGGCTAACGTCGGCCACATTGCCTATGCCCTGGCTCTGATGGAAATCGCTTCGGGCGACGGTGCTCTTTCAACCGTTCTGTCGGTTCACAATTCGGTCGGCTGTATGCCGATCAATAAGTTCGGTAGCGAAGAGCAGAAAGAAGAGTTTCTCAAGCCCATGGCGCGGGGTGAGAAGTTGGGTGCTTTTGCCCTCACTGAACCGCACACAGGATCGGACGCCGCGAACCTTAAGACGCGAGCGAAAAAAGACGGTGATGGTTGGGTGCTGAACGGCACCAAGCAGTTCATCACCTCGGGCAAGATCGGCGATATCGTCATCGCCTTCGCCGTGACCGACCCGGATGCGGGCAAAAAAGGCATATCGGCCTTCATCGTGCCCACCGATACGCCGGGCTATACGGTCTCTTCCATCGAGAAGAAAATGGGGCAGAAGGCTTCGGACACGGCGCAGATCGTCTTTGAAGACATGCGGCTGTCGGGCAAATGCCTGTTGGGTCAGGAAGGGCAGGGCTACAAGATCGCGCTTTCCAATCTGGAAGGCGGACGCATCGGCATTGCGTCTCAGTGCGTCGGTATGGCGAGCGCCGCCATGGAGGCCGCCCGTGACTATGCACTTGACCGTGAAGCTTTCGGTACGGCGATTGCCAACCATCAAGCCGTGGCCTTTAAAATTGCCGATATGGCGACGCAAATTGAAGCCGCGCGCCAGTTGATTCTTCATGCCGCAGCTCTACGTGATGCGGGCGAACCCTGCCTTAAGGAAGCCAGCATGGCGAAACTGTTCGCCTCCGAGATGGCCGAACGGGTTTGCTCCGACGCCATCCAAATTCACGGTGGTTACGGTTATACGGAAGACTTCGTGGTTGAGAAAATCTACCGCGACGTGCGGGTCTCGCAAATTTACGAAGGGACCAGTGAGGTTCAGAAACTCGTTATCAGCCGGGCGGCATTGGTCGGCTAAACCGAATAGGGGGCTAGCTTGAAATGAGCAGCAACATCATCGAGTTTTATTTCGATTTTGCGTCGCCTTTCGCCTATCTGGCGGCGCAGAAGGTCGAAGATTTAGGCGAGCGCTTCGATTACGATGTCATTTGGAAGCCGATGTTGGTGAGCGCGGCATTCAAGGAAACGGGCGGTCAGCCTTTGACGTCGGTCCCCTTGAAGGGTGAATACAGTATCCATGACATGCAGCGCATGGCGCGCTACATGAAAATTCCCTTCAAGTTGCCCGATCCTTTCCCGATCATGACCACGGCTGCGGCCCGTGTTTTTTATTGGATGGAAGCCAGCGAGCACAGCCAGGAGCACGCGGCAACCTTCGCTAAAAATGCGCTTAAGGCCTACTTCGCTGAAAACCGGAATATTGGCGACCACGAAGTCTTGCGGCAATTGGTCAAGGATTGCGGCGTCGACCCCGACGAGGCGATAGCCGCCATCAACGACGAAAAATTCAAAAACATGCTGCGCACCATCACGGAAGATGCGGTGAGCCGGGGCGTCTTCGGATCGCCGTTTTTCTTTGTAAACGGGGAGCCCTTCTGGGGATCGGACCGGATTTGGATGATGAAAAAGTGGATTGAAGAGGGGGGCTGGTGATGGCCGTGATGAAAAAAGGCTACCGGCAGATGATCGATGAGGCCAATGCCCGCATCGAAACGGTGCCGATTGAAGGAGCTCTCGCTCTGATGGAAGACCCGGACGTTTTATTTGTCGATATCCGCGATGTGCGGGAGCTTGAACGTGAAGGAATGATCCCCGGCGCGTTTCATGCGCCACGCGGCATGTTGGAGTTTTGGATCGATCCGGATTGTAAATATCACAAAGATGTTTTCGCCTCGGGCAAGAAATTCGTTTTCTACTGCGCTTCGGCGTGGCGTTCCGCGCTGAGTACGGCCACTTTGCAGGACATGGGCCTCGATAGGGTCGCTCACCTGGAAGGTGGCTTCTCGGCCTGGAAGGAAGCGGGACATCCGGTCGGCGAACGGCCGAAAAAAAAGAAATAAGGGGATAGGTTATGAGCGTTATCAAATCCGCGCTGAACCCACGCGCCGCCGATTTTAAGGAAAACGCCGCTTCCATGCAGTCTGTCGTTGACGATCTGCGGGATAAGGTCGGGCTGATTAAACTGGGCGGCGGTGAGCACCACCGCGAACGGCATATCAAACGGGGCAAACTGCTGGTCCGCGACCGCATTCGTCATTTGCTGGACGTCGGTTCGCCGTTCCTCGAACTTTCCCAGTTGGCGGGCTATGAGCTTTACGACGACGACGGCACGGTTGCCGCAGGCGGCGTCGTCACCGGCATTGGCCGGGTTGAGGGCGTTGAATGTATGATCGTCGCCAACGATCCGACGGTGAAAGGCGGCAGCTACTATCCGATTACCGTCAAGAAGCATCTGCGGGCTCAAGAGATTGCCGCAGCCAACCGGTTGCCCTGTATCTATCTGGTCGAGTCCGGCGGGGCCAACCTGCCGAGGCAGGACGATGTTTTCCCCGACCGCGACCACTTCGGCCGGATTTTCTTCAACCAAGCCAATCTGTCGGCTGCGGGTATTCCGCAAATCTCGGTGGTTCACGGTTCTTGTACCGCAGGCGGCGCTTACGTGCCCGCCATGTCGGATGAGAGCATCATCGTCAAAGAGCAGGGCACGATTTTCTTAGGTGGCCCGCCGTTGGTTAAAGCCGCCACGGGCGAAGTCGTCTCGGCTGAAGATTTGGGTGGTGCGGATGTGCATTGCCGCACCTCGGGCGTCACCGATCACTACGCCATGAATGACACTCATGCGTTGGCGCTGGCCCGTCAGGTGGTGGCCAATCTTAACTGGGTCAAAGACCCCAACATCACCATGCTGGATCCGCAGGCTCCGGCCTACGACCCCAAAGAGCTTTATGGTGTTATTCCGAAGGACTCGAAAAAACCTTTCGATGTGCGAGAAGTGATTGCCCGTATCGTTGATGGTTCCGAGTTCCACGAGTTCAAGGCGCTCTACGGCACGACGCTGGTCTGCGGCTTCGCCCATCTCTACGGCTATCCGGTGGGCATTGTCGCCAACAACGGTATTCTGTTCTCTGAAAGCGCTCAGAAAGGCGCACACTTCGTCGAGCTTTGCAGCCAACGCGGCATTCCGCTGATCTTCCTGCAAAACATCACCGGCTTTATGGTCGGCTCCAAATACGAAGCGGGCGGTATCGCCAAAGACGGGGCCAAGATGGTCACCGCCGTGGCTTGCGCCAAAGTACCCAGGCTGACCATGATCATCGGCGGTTCGTTCGGCGCGGGGAACTACTCCATGTGTGGGCGCGGCTATTCGCCCCGGTTCCTCTGGATGTGGCCCAACGCCCGCATTTCCGTTATGGGCGGCGAACAAGCCTCGAGCGTTATGGCGACCATCACGCGGGACGCCAAGGAAGCCAAGGGCGAGGAATGGAGCGCCGAGGAAGAAGAAGCTTTCCGCGCGCCGATCCGTGAGCGCTACGAACACCAAGGACATCCTTATTACGCTTCGGCCCGTCTGTGGGATGATGGGATTATCGATCCAGCCGACAGCCGTATGGTGCTGGGGCTGGGCTTATCCGCCGCGCTCAACCAACCTATCGAGCCGACGACCTTCGGCGTGTTTCGGATGTAAGGGGAGAAATAAGCAATGACTGATTCTCCGCTTAAGACGGAAATTACCGATCAGGGTGTGGCCTGGGTGATCTTGAACCGCCCTGAAGTGCATAACGCTTTCGGCGATGCGCTGGTTAAGGAACTGGTCGAGGCCTTCGACCGGATTAAAGACGACGACAATGTGCGTGTCGTCGTATTGGCTTCGGAAGGCAAGAGCTTTTCCGCCGGGGCCGATCTCAAGGACATGAAAGCGGCCGCCTCCTTTACGCCGGAGGAAAACAAGGCCAATGCCATGCGGTTCAGCAATCTTTTGAAAACCATGAACTTCATGAAGAAGCCGATGATTGGGCTTATTCAAGGGGCAGCTTTTGGCGGCGCGGTCGGTTTGACCGCCGTTTGCGATATCGTGATTGCTTCCGAGAAAGCCAGCTTCAGCCTCTCCGAAGTGAAGCTCGGCATCATTCCGGCAATGATCAGCCCTTATGTGGTGGCGGCTATGGGGGCGCGGCAGGCGCGTCGTTATTTCGTCACGGCCGAACGCTTTGGAGCCGAAGAAGCTCGGCGCATTGGGTTGGTGCATGAAGTGGTGCCTCACGAAGATCTGCGTAGCCGTTGCGACGACGTTTTGGCGGTGCTGCTCGCTAACGGGCCGCAGGCCATGGGTGAGGCCAAGGATTTGGTCTTTGCCGTCGATGGGCCGGTGACCGACGCCATGATCGAAGACACCGCGGAGCGCATCGCCAATCGGCGCGCTACCGATGAGGGACAGGAAGGCCTCGCCGCCTTCCTTGAAAAACGTAAACCTAATTGGATCGGGGAGGGCTGATCCCATGGCATTCAATAAAATTCTGATCGCCAACCGGGGTGAAATCGCCTGTCGGGTCATGCGGACAGCCAAGCGGATGGGGATCGCCACCGTGGCTGTCTATTCGGACGCTGACGCGGACAGCCTCCACGTCGCCATGGCCGATGAGGCCTATCGAATTGGCGGCGATGCGGCTAAAGACAGCTATCTCAAGGTAGACGCAGTCATTGAAGCGGCCAAGAAATCGGGCGCTCAGGCGGTTCATCCGGGCTATGGTTTCTTGAGCGAAAACGCCGAGTTTGTGGCGGCTTGCGAGAAAGCCGATATCGTTTTCATCGGCCCGCCGGTTTCGGCCATGGAGTCCATGGGCTCCAAGTCGGCGGCTAAGGCGATTATGGAAAAAGCCAAAGTGCCGCTGGTGCCCGGCTATCATGGCGAGGACCAGTCGCCTGAACTGTTGAAAGCCGAGTGCGACAAGATCGGTTATCCGGTTTTGCTGAAAGCTTCCGCCGGTGGCGGCGGCAAAGGCATGCGGGTTGTCGAAAAAAAAGCCGATTTTGCCGATGCGCTGGAATCGGCTAAGCGCGAAGCCATTGGCGGTTTCGGCGACGACCGGATGTTGGTGGAAAAATACATCACCAAACCGCGCCATGTGGAAATCCAGGTCTTCGCCGACGCAAAGGGCAACGCCTTGCATCTGTTCGAGCGTGATTGCTCGGTACAGCGCCGTCACCAGAAGGTGATTGAGGAAGCTCCTGCGCCCGGTATGTCGCCTGAGTTGCGCGATAAAATGGGCGCGGCTGCGGTTGCGGCGGCCCAGGCTATCGGCTATGTCGGAGCGGGAACCGTTGAGTTTCTGCTCGATGAAGACGGCTCTTTCTACTTCATGGAAATGAATACACGCCTTCAGGTCGAGCATCCGGTAACGGAAATGATTACCGGCCAGGATCTTGTTGAATGGCAGATTAAGATTGCCGGAGGCGAGGCCCTGCCTTGTGCTCAGGATGATCTGTCGATTAACGGTCATTCGTTTGAGGCGCGCATCTATGCCGAAGACCCGGACAAGGACTTCCTGCCGGCAACCGGTGTTCTTCGACATCTTCGACCGCCTGCCGAAGGCCCTCATGTTCGGGTTGAGACGGGTGTGTTGGAAGGCGACGCCATTTCAATCCACTACGATCCGATGATCGCCAAGTTGGTGGTCTGGGACGAAGATCGTGATGCGGCGTTGCGTCGTCTTTGTTCTGCCTTGGCCGATTATCAGGTGGCGGGAACAACGACGAACATTGGCTTCCTCGCCGCCGTTGCCGGGCACCCATCCTTTACTGCGGGCGACGTGGATACTCGCTTCATCGAGCGCCATTCCGCCGACCTGTTTGCCGAGAAGGGCAAGGCCAACGATACGGTCCTGGCGATTGCCAGCCTCGATACGTTATTGCGCCGCGTGGCTGAGGCCGAAGAGGCGGCCCGGCGGTCGAAGGACCCCCATT
>Ga0070728_10002616_pt1 | contig 21919 bp, 14 predicted proteins | sample tdDd471_FD_66723 | JGI IMG/M metagenome (GOLD analysis project Ga0070728, IMG submission 66723) | Marine sediment microbial communities from the Atlantic coast under amendment with organic carbon and nitrate - tdDd47.1 | ecosystem: Environmental > Aquatic > Marine > Coastal > Sediment | place... | reverse complement strand
CACAACGTGAATTATCATATTCCCTTACCTGAAGGTCCGGTTAATAAAGTGGTTTATTTGGATAATGCGAAATTGGAATTCTCAAATTCACGTCATTATCCTATGGTATATACAACTGATGGAAGTGATCCAACACAATACTCTGAGCAATATAAGCAACCATTGATATTTGCTAATGATAAAACTTTGAAGATTGCAACATTATTGCCGAGTGGTAAACTAAGTGCAGTAAGAACAATTATGGTTGAGAAAACAACAATTATTGCAAGTGAAAACCTTGTGACTGAAAATACAGGATTGTCTGAGCAATTTGCAGAAGGAACTTATATAAAAGTAGCAGATTTAGATACAGTAAAAGTATGGGAAACAGGAGATGGGCTGATTGAGAATAGAGGGGCAGATTATCGTCGTGCGGATTATAAACAACCATCGGCACATATATTTACCGGATTTCTGGATATTGCAGAGGAAGGTATTTATGAGTTCTCGAGCAATTTGGATCAGTTTTTTATTGCCAATCAATTGCTAATCGATAATGATGGTGAGGTGAAACGTTTTTCTCGAAATAATTCTACAATTGCTCTGGCTAAAGGAAAGCATGCTGTTAAGCTGGTTTATCTCAATAATGTTATTGGAGGATGGCCACAGGCATGGAATGGTCCAACAGTTAAGTTTCGTTTACATGGAGCTGATGAATTTACCACAGTATCAAATGAAATGTACAGTTATTAATTTTCTGAAAAAGTAATGTAAAGCCCTTCTGTTAAAAAAAATAGAAGGGCTTTTTGATTGATGGCATTCAAGTTTTACTATTAAAATTATATAATGTATTTTCGCAGCTGGAATTTTTCTGGATTGAAGAATTAGAAATAATATCAAATTTAAAATAATACAATGAACAAAATTAGTTATGCCCTTGGAATGAACTTGGCACAGAATCTTAAGTCGTCAGGTATTGAGTCGATCGAATATGCAGAATTTACAAAAGGGTTAGAAGCTGCTTTTGAAGGACAAGACACTCAAATGTCAGCAGAAGAGGCTAATCAAACCTTACAAGAGTTCTTTGGTGCATTACAGGCTAAACAAGCTGAAGGTGCTATTCAGGCAGGAAAAGATTTCTTAGCTGAAAATGCCAAAAAGGAAGGTGTTGTAACTCTTGAAAGTGGATTACAGTACGAAATTATGACAGAAGGCAATGGTGCTAAACCAGCTGCTGCTGATCAGGTTGAGTGTCATTATCATGGTACTTTAACTGACGGAACAGTATTCGATAGCTCGGTAGAGCGTGGCGAACCTGCAGTATTTCCAGTAAACGGTGTTATTCAAGGATGGGTTGAAGCCTTACAATTAATGCCTGTTGGAAGTAAGTGGCGTTTAGCTATTCCATCTGATTTAGCTTATGGTGAGCGTGGTGCTGGTCAGCAGATCGGACCTCATACAACACTCGTATTCGAAGTAGAATTATTAGCTATTAAGTAATATTTTCTTAACAATTCAAAATTGATTCAAATGAAAGTAACAAACCTACTGGTTGCTGTTGTACTTACAGTTGTTATGATGGCATCCTGTACTAAAGTTCCGAAAAGCGGAAAAATGGATTTTGCTAATCAAACTGATAGTGTAAGTTATGCTCTTGGTTATCTTCAGGCAGCTCAATTAAAAAAGCAATTCGAGCGTTGGCCGTTTGATGTTGATTCGGTGGCATGCGTTGATTTTGCTAAAGTAATTGCTAAGCAGGAGATCAATAAAGCAAATCTTGATCATTTAAAAGGAATGTTCAATGAAATTAGTGAAGATGCTTACATGAAGGGTTTTCTTAATGAGTTTGCTTACAATAAGTCCTATTTTTCTGAAATGACAGCTGACATGTACCTGCGTAAGGTTATGGAGGAAACCAAAGAAGTAAAAGATGCTGAGCAAGCTAAATTGGCAGTGGCGAATATTGAAGAAGGCAAGAAGTTTTTAGCCGATAATGCTAAGCGTTCTGAGGTGAAAGTAACAGAATCAGGTCTTCAGTATGAAGTGCTGAAAGAAGGAAATGGGGTTGTTGCAACGGATAAAGATCGCGTAAAGTGTATGTATCACGGTACTTTAATTGATGGAACTGTATTTGATAGTTCTGTTGAGCGTAAGGATACAGCTTCCTTTGCTGTAACAGGTGTAATAAAAGGATGGACAGAAGCGTTACAATTGATGCCTCAGGGCTCAAAGTGGCGTTTATATATTCCATCTGATCTTGCTTATGGCGAAAGAGCTACGGGTGAGAAGATTGGTCCTAATTCTACATTGATCTTTGATCTTGATTTAATTGAAGTTGTTTCTAAGTAATAACTTAGATAGAATAATATAAAAGCGGGCTGATACCATGTGTGTCAGCCCGCTTTTTATATATGTTGGTAATCTGCTAAATTAAAAGCTTTTAAATACCTTGCTTATTATTAGTAAATTCCGATATCAAGTCCAACCGTAATTCCTGAAATAGCTGGTGTACTTCATTCATACGTTGTATTGTTATTTCAGTAAGATATTCTTGTGCTTTTTTAGGGTTTTTCTTAATTAATGCTTGTGCTTTCTCATCAATACCTGCTTGTTCAGCGAAAAAACGAGCTTCTAAAGGGTTGCGTTTTTCATATAATTTCTTAACGGCATCTTGCCAACGCAAGTACATCAGGTTATCTACAAAATCCACACACCAACGAATGCTGTTTTCTTGAAAATAGGCAGGATTGTATACCTTGTAACATTCTGCAACATCAGTTACCCCTGTGTAGATTGGGACATAAGCACTAGTGTAAGCATTATCTACATAAAACCAATATACTCCACCCACTTCATTGGGTAGCCAACCTCGCAGCTGAGCAATCATGCCATATTCACCCCTTGCTCTTGCCACATTCCTTCGTCGGTTAATGTTTAAAATGCGGCGCATCTCTTCTGTAGGGAATGGTGTTGCAAAGGCGCTTTTTGTCAATTGACCTTCTTCATTTGGGTAATACCATGCCGAAGCATTCTCCTTGTCATAGAGTGTTCCACTAAAAGTAGAACGCTGAAATGCCATAACATCCTGCACAGAAAGCTTTCGTTCAGGTTTAACCGAGAATGGATAGATTGATAAGGGCTCTACATATTGCGTGTACTGATTTTCACCTTCCCAAACCGATTCCGTGAAGCGATCAGGCCAGTTAGTATAGTTTGGTGCAAAAGAAGCATAAAACAACCAAAAGCGTGATGTTGCCCATTCGCGGGGAATTGGAGAGTAAGCTTCTTGCCAAATAAATGGTCGGCCTGAAGAAGGATTGTACCATCCACGGTCTATGGCTTCTTGCATATAATTGGATGAAGCACGGTAGTTGGCTTTATCCTCAAGATTTATTTGTTTAATAATGCTCCAGTTAGGGATAATCATGGCATGATCATCAGGGACACGTTGTGCTGCCCATATACAACCGGGTTTACCGCTGTCTTTTTTCCACTCGTTACCTACACTAAATACTTCTAATACCCATATTTCTTCAGTATCAGCAATTACTAAAGATTCGCTTTCGTCAACGCATGACGGTAAAAAACCGTAGGTTTCCAATAATTCAGTAATCAATTTAAGGGCATCTTCTGCTTTCGTACAGCGTTGAAGTGCAAAGGCTTGTGCTTGTTCAATAGTCATTATTTGCTTGCAAATAGAGCGATCAAGCTTCAGTTCATCACGCTGGCTAAGGGTACTCTCGCCAATGGCCAGTTGGTGGGTATTCATTTGTGGATAAGCCGTTTGGAAATAGGCGTTGGTTTCCTCTACTTGTGGAATATGGCCAATCACCTCGCCATAGTCACCAAGCGCTCTGCCTGTGTCAATCATTCCCCAATATACAGGCGCTTTACTTCCTGTTTTGAATTTTTGCGAAGGTACATAGTGTAAGCGACAGTCTGGTCCTGCATCGGTGTGCGACACGATCACTGATCCATCAGCAGATGCTTTTTTACCGATGGCAATAACGGTACATGCTTTATTTACCTGACTATTAAAAGACAGTAAAAAAACAGATAATAGAACTATTGAATATTTTATCATTGGTGTATGTTTTTAAAGATAATACATCAGTACAATAACTCGAAGTACAATTTATGGTAATTGTGTAGGATGTCTCTGTTATTAGTTTTGTAATAAATCTATCTAAAAATAAATCCTTCTTTTAATGGATCTGACGGATCGAACCAAAACTCATTTTTACCTGTCAGGGCTGCCGTACCACTCACTTCAGGAATAACGGCTTTGTGCGGTCCATAGGTTGTTTCCTCAGTTACCATCACATCCATTGTTGTTCCTATTATGCTTTCAATGGTAATGCGTTCGCCTTTTTGTAGTTCGCCTTTGGCATAATGAAGTGCGGCTCTGGCACTGATTCCAGAACCTGTTGGTGAACGATCCACTTCACCTTCGGCAAAAATGCATACGTTACGACTATGATGTTCTGCTTTTTTTGGTTCTCCTGTAAAAATGGTACCATACAGAAAGCTAAGATCCTTCTCAAATGGATGAGCGATTGGATATTTATCAATAACTGCATGTTTAATGCGTCGTCCCCAGTCAATTAGTTGATTATAATCCTTTTCTTCCATTCCAATGCCCAATTTATCGGCATCTACAAATGCATAAAAAGCACCTCCGTAGGCCACATCAAATGTTACATTGCCAATGCCTTCAACATAAATGGTTTCATCTTCTATTAATAAGAAAGATGGTACATTTAAGAATGAAACCTTTTCTACACTATTGTTTTTTCGATGCGCTTTAGCGCGAATTAATCCTGGTGGTGCATCAATTATTAATTCAGGTTCATCGCCAGCTTTGTTGATCATACCTGTATCAAAAACTAATTTGGTTAAGGCTATTATTGCGTGGCCACACATCGTGCTGTAACCTTCATTGTGTAAAAAGAAAGTGCCAAAGTCGGCTTTATCAGAAATAGGTTCAGTTATGAGTGCCCCATACATGTCGGCATGGCCGCGTGGTTCAAACATTGTTCCGGTGCGGATGTGGTCCAGATTATCTCTGAAATAGCGTCGTTTTTCCAGTATGTTTAGACCTTGAATTTTGGGTAATCCATCATAGAGTACGCGCAAAGGTTCACCACCTGTATGCAGGTCTATGGTTTTAATGCAGAGCCAGTCCGAAGGGGGAGACCAGTTCCATTTATTAAGTTGTATCATTATTTAAGATATAGGGTTTTTAGTCTGTTGTTTAGTTTTACAGACTTAAATTTCTACTTCTATTCCGAGTTTATGTTCGCATGCTTTCTCATAAACCAGTTTGGCTGCAAAGAGATCAAATATTCCCTGACCAACAGTTTTAAATAACCGTGTTTCGCGGAATCCCAATTCATTTGGTTGATCAACTAAAGCTGAGATATGCTTAATTTGTTCGGGTTTTACCAAATTGTTTTCAAGTGGATAAATTAGGTCACCACTTTCTGTTTTACCATGTTCAGCATCAATCCAAACGCTGTCGATAAGCCGGAAAATAGATTCGGGTAACTCCCGCATTTCAGGTTTGTACGAACCAACACAAATAAAGCACTTGCCAAGAATGAGATCTTCCAGGTTGGGGATTACTGGCTCAAGAGAAGTAGTGGCTGTAATAACAATATCGCTATTAACCACTACTTGCTGAGCATCTTCACATAAGGCAACATCAATTTGTGGGCATTTTTCAGCCATAAAATCGATAAAGGCCTGTATTACCATTGGTGATCGGTCATAAATGTATATGCGCTCCATATCTCTTTCATGTGATGCCAACCATGCAATATGACGGCCTTGTTCACCAGCCCCAATAACACCAATAGTGGTAGCTAATGGGTCTGATAAATGTCTAATGCCCACACAGGCAACCGCAGCTGTTCGCATGGCCGTTAACTTAGCACCGTTTAAAAGGGCTAATGTTTCGCCTGAAGCACCATCGTTAAGCAATACCGTTCCTTGGATTGCAGGTTTCCCGTTTTTGCTGTTATTAGGAAAAACAGACACCAATTTAGTAGCGAACATATCAGGTGCAACAGAAGGCATCAAAAGCAAGGTATTCTCTTCCATTTCGACATGCATGCGCGACGGTGTAAAATAATCACTATCGGTACTAGCTTTAAGTGCCAACTCCATAATATCAGTCCATAATGTTGGTTTGGCTGCTTGTTCGATATCAATAGAAGAGAGGATGCGCATAGTTTATGATTTAAAATGCTTTTAAACGTTCGTTTTCAACATCTACGATGGTTTTTGGTAAAGGTTTTCCTAACAACTGATAACCATTTTCTGTAATTAAGAAATCCTCTTCATTTCTACAGCCACCAAAGTCTTTGTATTCTTCAAGTTTATTGAAATTTAAGAACTCTGTCAAATGTTTTTCACTTTTCCACTTGTCAATTAATTGAGGAATAAAGTAAATGCCTGGTTCAATCGTAAGCACAAAGCCCGGTTCAAGCTTTCGTCCTAAGCGAAGTGATTTCATTCCAAATTGAGTGCTTTTTGCTTCATTATCATAGCCAACATACTGCTCGCCCAAATCTTCCATATCATGAACGTCAAGACCCATCATATGGCCTAAGCCACAGGGAAAGAACATGGCATGTGCGCCGGCCATTATTGCATCATCAATATTACCTTTGGCAAAACCAAGATCTTTCATGCCTCGCATTACTTCACGCGCCGACTCTAGGTAGATCTCTTTAAAAGCTACACCAGGTTTAAGCATTGATATGGCTTTTTCGTGTGAGTTAAGGGCCACTTGGTAAATTTCTTTCTGACGCGTTGTAAAGGTTTTACTTACAGGGAATGTACTTGACATATCTCCGGCATAGCCCATTGTTGTTTCTGCGCCAGCATCCAGAAGAAAGAGTTGACCTTCTTTTAAAGTGTTTCCATGGTAATGGTTATGAAGTGTTTGTCCATTGATAGTAGCAATTACAGGAAATGAAATATAACCATCTTCTGCTATTGGAATACGTTCTACCTCTGCTGCTATTTGTGCTTCGGTAAGGCCTGGCTTAGCCATACGCATAGCTGCCAAGTGCATGTCAACAGTTATGTTGGCTGCTTTTTCTATTTCGGCAATTTCTTCATCAGATTTATAATTGCGTTGTTTTATAACTGCTTTTATAAGCTCTAAAGATGCTTTTGTTGCTACTTCAGATGGTTGTACTTTAAGCCATTCAAGTAGTTTAATTTTACTCTCGCCACGATAGACTGGAAGAAAATGGATTGGACGTCCTGCAGCTTGAGCTTTCTCTAATGTAGAAGCCAATTCTTTTAGCGTACCTGTCTGGTTAATGCCGCATGTTTCTGCTCGCTTGGCAATAGTAGGTTGATTTCCCATCCAAACGATATGGTCAATGGTGTAATCATCGCCATATATCGTTGATTCGCCAGATTCGGCATCAACTACTCCAACTAAATCGGGATGGTTCAAGCCGAAGAAATACAGGAAGTTACTGTCTTGTCGGTAATGGTAGGTATTATCGGCATAGTTCATTGGACTTTCAGAATTACCAATAAAAAGTAACAAGCCTTTATCTACATCATTAGCCAATATCTGGCGTCGTTTAATATACGTTTGTTTTGAAAACATGCTTTAGTATTTTAGGTTATTTGATTTTATAGTTTTTTGGTGGCGTTGTACCATGGAGATGCTTAACAAAGAAATCCCAACGTTTTCGAGTTAAATATTTATCGTAATAAACCTGACTATGGTCTTTGTTTGGTATAAGCAGTAATTCGAAATCTTTATTGGCTTTAATCAATTCTGCAGCCAGGCGCATGGATGCTGTAGGATTCACATTCTGATCCTGATCGCCATGTAATAATAATAAGTGACCTTGCAAGTTTTTGGCGTGTGTGTAGTTCGATTGTTCGTCATAATTACTTCCTGCTGGGTAGCCCATGTATAGCTCTGGCCACCACGCTTTGGCAGAGCGATGATCATGGTTTCCTGCTGTTGCAACACCCACTTTGTAAAATTCAGGGTAAGCTAATAATGCTCTGGCGGCATCATAACCACCTGCCGAATGACCAAATATTCCCACTCGTGTACTATCGATCCAATTGTATTTCTTAGCTAATGTTTTAACTGCAACCATCTTGTCAGGCCCCCCGATGTCTCCAAGATTCTTATAAGATACATCATGAAAGGCTTTAGAACGAAAAGCACTCCCCATTCCATCGATGTTAATTGCAATAAAACCTAATTGTACCAATGGCGTGTCATCATTAGATAAACCTCGATAAAAGGTTTTTGGTGCTCTTATGGTTTGTGGGCCACTGTATGTTCCTTCAATAACAGGGTACTTCTTATTGGGATCGAAATTGTTTGGTTTGAAAATAACGCCGTAAATATCGGTCTTTCCATCTCGACCTTTAACAACAAAAGGCTCCGGCTTTTGCCATCCCATGGCTAATATTTCGCTAATATCTCCTGTTTCTAGTTTAGAAATGATTCGTCCATCTTTTGAACGACGTAATTGGGCAATATTAGGCTCTTGGACTGTTGAATAATTATCGATAAAATATTCTCCATTTTCAGCAAAGAATAATGTGTGGTGTGCTTTTTCAGACGTTAGTAACTTTAGATCAGTACCATCTAAATTAATGATATAAAGTAATGGATAGTAGGGATCAATGCCTTGCTCTTTTCCACCGGCTGTAAAGTATATCTTCTGATATTTTTCATCAATATGTTTAATTTCACGAATAACATATTCACCTTTTGTAATCTGCTTTATAACTTCACCTGATGTTCTGTTGATACGGTAAATGTGATTCCAGCCATCGCGCTCTGAAAGCCACAAAAGTTCATTTGTTGAGTTAAGCACTCTTAGGTCGTAGGTATTCGGATCAACATAGGTTTCTGATTTTTCGCTAAATACTTTTCGAATCATTGCATCTTCTGCACTTAATTCATAGATATCAACGGATTGATAGCCTCTGTTAAAACTTGCCTGATAGGCTTTTTTACCATCTTTTGCCCATACAAAACCATAAGCCAAAAAGGTTGCCTTTGGGGTTATATCCAGTTTCGAATAGCTCTTTTTTTCGGTATCGATAATGATATACTCAACAGTTGGTACGATACTATCACCAGCAATAGGACGTTCGTATGCCAAAACTTCAGCACGTTGACCTTTTTCGGGTAATGCTCTGTATAGGTATAGGTTGCGGGCTTGTCTTCGGTCGTATTTACCGGCAATGATGTATTTGCCGTCAGGACTCCAGTTGATGTCAAGCTCTAAAGGGTGATCTTTTTCTAATTCAATATTTTTTGTAGAATACCATGATGGTGATACGCCATATCCATACTTACGCGTCCCATCTTTTGTGATTTGTACAGAATCACCATTCGCTTTAATCCAGATATTGTAATTGTGGACAAATGCTGTGTTCGATTTGTCTGGTGAGATAGAATGTAAATATGTATTTGCCTCTTTCTTGTGTTCAGATAGGTTATTATCTGCAATTAGATAACGGTACCAGTTTTCTTCTGCTTTAAAAATAAGGTCTCTACCTTTTGCCTTCAGTTCAAGAGATGAAATAGGCAGTTGATATGGCTTTATTTCTTTATCGAGTTTATTAGACAAGAGTGTTGCTAGTTTCTCCTGATTAAAAAGGGCCGATTTCTGACCATTTTTCGTTTGACACTTTATGTATTCGGTTCCTTTTTTTGAATTGATGGAATACCAGAATATTGGTGCATCTTTTACCCAAGTCGGCTTTACCCATGAGTGGTAATACTTTTTAGTAATATTGGATGAGATGAACTGTTCAGCTCGTTGGTAGTCAGTTGTGTCGATGCTTATCTGGCCTTTAGCCGAGACCAGAAAGCATACAACACTTAAAAGAAATATTATTTTCTTCATTTTGATTTACTTTTAGTTTGTTCAGTTTTTGTTTGCACTCCGCATGTATGTTGCACAGCGCTATTAATTGAGTGGCTGTAAGCCAACAATTAGTCGTAAATTAACGAAAATCTGCTATCAGGATTTTCTAGAAAATCCAACATTCGAATAAGCCCATGCCAAAACGGCCATACAGACTTATTAATGCAAGAGAAGAAAATGAAAAATGAAGGACGCGCAATTCTTCAGTTTTTGTAAACTGAAATGCAATTGGAGTATATGTGCGTTTTGTCGCAGCCATTCATTTTGTACTTAATGAATCGCAATGTAATAATTTCAAATTATTTCAACATTAAATCTGCAAAAAAAAGCGGGAGATTAATTAAATATATCTCTTATAGTATAAGTAATATCTATCAGAAGAAGAGTGTCCTATGTTGATTGTTTTTGAAAACAATAATAGCTGAAATTTAGGGACATGGTTTAATAAAAGGTATGAAAAAAGCCGGTTATAGAAACCAGCTCATCTCATATTACTTTTGGTAAGATTAAAATGTATACCGAACACTAAGTGATAATCCCATATTAAATGAGTTGTATACATCTGTTAGACCAAACATAGGCTGTGTGTCTAAACTAAGCATGATTGGTACTTCGCTGAAGTTGTACTCAGCTCCAATCTGTCCACCAATTCCAAGATAAGTGCCTGAATTGCGTGAGCCATCATAATCGCTTTTGTAACTCCATGATCCAATGGTGGCGGCAGGTCCGGCATACCAGTTAAAACCGCTTTCAATGTCCCATACCCACTGGTAAACACCTGTAAGGTTAAAGCCATTGCCGTTGTTGTTTGAATTGAATCCAAGATCAACTTCAACACGGTTGTAGTTTGAGAGACCATATTGGTAACTTACTTGAGAACCAAACGAGTTGCCTCCTCCAATACGCATCCCAATAGCATGTTCGTTAATTTGTACTTGGCTAAATGCTAACATACTTACAAAGCATAGCCCTAAGGTTAATAATTGTTTCTTCATTGTAGTTATAAGGATAATTTAAAAATGCTTAATTAAAGGACTGTTAAGCATTGTCTATTGGTAATTGAATATAGAATGTAGAACCTTGTCCTAATTCTGAATCAACCCAAATTTTGCCATTGTGTTCTTCAACAGCAATCTTACAAAAGCTTAATCCTAGTCCGTTAGAGTTGGTTAGTCCTGATTTCTTTTTATCCACTTGCTGATAAAGTTCAAAGATACGGTCTTTGTATTGAAGAGGTATACCTTGGCCTTCATCTTGGATGGACAAAACTAATGATTTTTCTTGTTTTACTTCAGAATACGCACACCTAAGATGAATTTTACCATCTATTGGACTGTATTTGATGGCATTAGTTAAAAGGTTAATAAAAACACGACGGAGTATCTCTTTATCAATGTTTATTTGGGTTGGGGTGATAAGGTTGATTATTTCGATATCATTATTTTTAAGTAAGAAACGCACATCATCTAATGCCTCGTTTATTAGCTGGCGTATGTCACTGACTTGATGAAAAAGCTTAAGTGAGTGTGTTTCATATCGGCGTACATCTAATATATTCTCCACTAAATAGAGCATCTGGCGACTAGAGCTATTGATGTGTTCGAGGTATTCTGCTTCGTTTAAAGATGATAAGCCAATAATGCCGTTTAATGGATTTTTTAAATCATGAACAATCATGCTAATCATACTTTCCTTAAATGCTTCAAGTTTTTCATTTTCAGAAAGTGTTTTCTTGAGTTCATCGTGTTGGGTTTGTAAGTAATCTTTTTGTAAGAGCAATGTAGTTGTTTTGTCGTCTACAATCTTCTCTAAGAGTTGTTTCGTGCGAATGTATCCTCTTACCTTAACCTTGTGCAGTATGATAATAAGAAGAAATATTAATGTAATTGTACCTGCATACAGCCAATAGCTTTGCCACCATGGTTTGGCTTTGTGTATCGTGATTGTTCTCCCTTCAGATAAATATGCTTCGTTGTTGAGTTTGTTAACCGGATATATTGTTAAAGTATAGATGCCAGAATTGAGGTTTAAAAAATCTATTTCATTATCCGAATAGATTAATTCACTCTTTTTATTTCCATTACTGATAGTGTAAGCAATTTTATTGTAACCGTAACTTTGATAGTTGATTACATTCGCGAGTATGCTAAATAAGTTAACCTTTGATGGAATATATAATTCATCAGTAAAATTAATTTGATGCTTAAGTTGAATTTCATCTATTGGAGCTCTGCCGGGTTTTATTTTTTGGTTGTATGCTTTAAAATCGCTTAAGAAAATTGATGGTTTACCACCTTGCAATTCATAATTTCCGGGCTGGATAATATTAAAACCGTTAGTTCCGCCAAATAGAAAACGGCCATCGCTAAGTTTAAGAAAAGCTCCGGGAATATATTCTCTGTTTTGTAAGTTAATACTGATAATACTTTTAATCGTTTGATTTGTTCTATCATATTTTAATAAACCGTTGGAAGAGCTAATCCATAATGCACCCTCATTATCCTCAATTATTCCATAATATTCCAAGTTTTGATTTGTATTTGCAATTACTACAAAATCATTTATCTCAGGTTTGAATTTGAATATGCCTTTGTTAGTTGTTATAAAAACACAAGAATCGGTTGTTGTGACTGTGCTGTAGCAAATTGTTGAAATAACGTTATCAAACAGCTTGCCTGAGCCAGTACTTGTATTTATCTGCATAACCCCTTTGCCAATACATCCTAGCCAAAGTGTATTACGATCAATTATATTGATATGCAGAAAGTCTCTTATCTCAAAATTACTCTCGAAATAGATTGTAATTATTTCAAAATCTTTGCCATTGAATTTATACAATCCTCCATCTATTGTGGCAATGTAAGCTAATGTATCATTAACCTCTTTTACATCTCTAATAAAATTACTTTGTAATTTAGAGTTCTCTTTATTGAAATTTTTAATCTTATTTGCCCTCAAATCCGTTATGAAAAGTCCATTGTTATAGGTGCCAATATAAATTTTATCCTTCTGTTTGTTGGTGTGTAAGACTGTTATAGGATGCTCTTTTAAAACTTTTTCAGTTTGTATATGTATTGCTTTGGGTTTAATAGCTTGTAAGTCAGGTTTTAATATTGTGATTCCGCTTTCCGTTCCTATCCAGATGTTGTTTTTATGATCTTCAGCAAAACCATTAACATTCTTGTTTGGTAGTAATCCTTGTTCTTCTCCTGTCTTATTAAAGTTATTAATGCCATCTTCGTTATAAACAGTTTTACTAAAGCCATTTTTGAAGTATCCAACCCATAATATACTATCTGAATCGAACATGAGGCTTTGTAACTGATTGCTTTTTAATGAATTGTTGTCGTGTGAAGAGTGTTTGATATTGTGCCATGTTTTAATGTCTGGATCAACAAGGAATAAGCCAGCTTCATCAGAGCTCAATAGTGTAAGTCCGTTAGGAAGGATTGTAATATCTGAGATATGTGAAGAATTGATTTGCTCTGCTAAAGAAGTAGGTTGTTGGATTATGTTATAGTTTTCATCTAAAATTATAACGCCATTAAATCCGGTTGCAATCCAGTATCTTCCGTTCTTATCTTTCTTAATGGTTGTTATACTACCAATTGGAGCATTAAGTTCACTAACTTTTGTATAAGTCCCAGTTTGCGTATTCAATTCTAATATTTCTCCTGAATTGGTAAAGACAGAAAATAGATGTTTGTATTTAGGAATTATTCCTCTAATGTCTGGAATTCCTTTGGTTAGGACTTCTTCAAATGAATAATGAGTAAATCGGCCATCACCATTGGTTTGATTTAAACCATAAATAGATCCAATCCATAATTCATTATCTTGAGTATGTAAGCAATTGATGTAATTATCCGAAATAGAATTTGTTACTGGAGATTCTATTGCTCTGAAATGCTTATATTTTCCATTTTTAATATCAACACAAAAAAGTCCATTACCCCACGTTCCTACCCATAGTTTGTCTTCATTTATTTCGCAAATTGAGGTTATGCTTGTTCTAACATCATGAATAGAGTCAGTAATAAAATGTTCAAGGGGTATAAAACTATTTCCTGTAAATAAATCAACCCCTCTTTCTGTACCAACCCATATTAATTGGCTTTTAGATTTATAAATAGTATTGACAGTACTATTAGAAAGGCCATCTTCAATATTATAGGATTCAAAGGATATATCCCTTGCTAATGCAGAAAACGTTGACACGTAAATGCAAAGTGCTATGTGTATCAGGCATTTTAGCATAAGTGTTTTCTAATTGAGGTAACTAAGTTCTTAATTAATGAAAATATTTATGTTTTAACTTTTAGTAACTGATTAGGCTTATTTATGGCATGAAAGTTGAAATATTCCTATCAGATTTTTTTTCATAGATTTGGGTTAGGTTAGTAAAAGGACACAGGCAACGGCTTGATGTCCTTTTATATTTTTATCGGGATACTAGCATTTTTTCTGCAATCGATTTAGCCACTTTTGCATCAAGCAATTCTTCAACTAAATATAATGCGAATTGCATAGCTGCACCAACACCGTTAGCAGTTACAATATTGGTATCTTTTACGACGGATTGATTTATAAGGTTTGCACCAATTAAGTGTTGCTCAAATCCAGGGTAGCAAATAGCACTTTTGTTTTTTAGCAATCCTAACTCTCCAAGTACTAGAGGAGCGGCGCAAATAGCACCAATTAATTTATTATTCTTTGAAAAATTAATTAGTAATTCTTTTAATTCTTGGTGAGCATTCAAATTGTTTGTGCCGGGCATACCACCGGGTAATATAATTGCATCAAATAAGTTAAAATCACTTTCCTTAAAAGTGGTATCTGTAACTATTGTAATGTTGTGGGCACCAGTTACAAGTTTAGAGTCCGTTATCGATATGGTGGTAACTTCAATATTAGCTCTACGCAACACATCAACGGGTGTAAGTGCTTCAATCTCCTCAAATCCAACTGCCAAAATAAGAGCTACTTTTTTCATGAAATTTTAATAGTAGGTACTTAATGTTTTATGGTACAAAATTAATGAAACACAACGAAGAAAGGAAGTAAATATTCACTTGAAATTAGATGGATTGTATGATATATGACACAGTTATAACCAGGTATTAAACTAAAAGCAGAAGATTTCACCTTATAAGTGTGCTTATCCTCTGCCTTTCTTGAATTGTATGTTGTAAATGTTGATGTTGGAAATCTAGTTCATCAGTATTTCTTTTTCCACTTTACTAAATTGGAAGTAGCTTATTAAGGCTTTAAGTTGCATAGCCTGAGAGCTCAATTCTTCGGCATTACTTGCCATCTCCTCACTGCTTGAGGCATTTAATTGTGTGGTTTGGTTGAGTTGTTGTACTGCAGAATTAATTTGATTAACAGCATCACGTTGTTCTTTTGTGGCTGCTGAAATTTCTTTCATTAAGCCATTAGAACTATTTATTGTTGGAAGAACATCTATAAGTTGTTCATTCGAACTAACTGATAAGAGGTTGCTTTCTTCAGCATGTCTTATAATGTCAGCAGCAGCTGATTGACTCCTTTCAGCTAACTTACGTACTTCACCAGCAACAACAGCAAATCCTCGACCTTGCTCGCCGGCTCTGGCAGCTTCAACAGCAGCGTTAAGGGCGAGTATATTTGTTTGCATGGCAATTTCTTCAATAATAGCTATTTTTTCAGTTATCAGTTTGTTGGCATGCATCGCTTTTTGCGACTTTTGTGCTGTTTTCTGAACATCTTCAAAAGCTACATTAGATTGTTTTTCACCATTGTCAGCGTTTAAATTACTTTGTTCTATGTTAGCCACCATTTCTTCCATTGTGGTTGAAACTTCTTCAAGAGAAGCGGCTTGTTCACTTGTGCCTTGTGTAAGTTGTTGAGAGCTATTATTAAGATGCTCACTAGCTATTGCCAATTGTGCCGCCCCAGACTGTATTTCGCTAACTACTTGACGAAGTTTTTCATTCATGGTTTTCATAGCCTTCATTAGTCGACTAATCTCATCCTCTCCTTCGGTCTCAAAAGAGTGGTATAATTCCCCTTTAGCAAGGGCTTCGGCTAATAGCAAACCTCTTTTAACAGGTCTTGTAATACTTATGGAAGTGGCGAAACTTATCAATATTCCAATTCCTATAGATAGGAATATCATGGTGGTTATTAATAAGATTTGTGTCGTTATGATATCATTTTCGCTTTCCGCTACATGACGGGTTATTGCATTGCTTAAGCTTGAAACTAAAGCCCCCTCTTTTTGCATGGTTTTTAACTGTTCGCCTTGTTTTTTGTTATCAGCAACAAATTGTGCAAATGCATTTTGGTAATTCTGGTATTCATTGTTGATCAGTTCAATAGTCGTTTCAACTTTATCGCCGTACTGATCTTTACCTTTGTCAAATACTTTATATAGTTTTTTTATTCTTGAATTAACTTTGTCTACTGCTTTTTGATTAATATTACCGCTCTCGTCAATTGGTTCAGAAACAAACTCCCAAGCTGCTAGGCGAACTTGGCTATGTGCATAAAAGACTTCTTTCGATAATTTGTTAAGACTATTTAGTGTTCTGTCGTAGGTAATAGATGCTCCAACCTTACCACCAATTTTAGACCAGCTAGCCTTTGTTTTTTGTTTTTGTTTTTCGATATCAACATAGGTATTTAGTGCTTTTTGATATGCCGTAATACATAGGTTAAGCGAGTCGATCCTAATATCTTTGAATATGTCTAGTTGACTTATCGTATCAATTTCATGCAATGAGAGTTGAAGGTGTTCGGTGGCCTGATCTGCTTTTGCAAAATCAGTGAATTTCAAAAAATACATTACCTGTAATCTTGCGGCAAGTAATTGGTCGTTCGCATTTTTCAGATGATTAGATACTTCTACTATTTTTTGCGTTTTTGATATGCCTTGACGCCCAATCAGTCCTACGATAGCCACGCATATAACCATTAATGCAAAACCAACCGTTAGTCTTGAGCGAATGGATAGGTTTCTTAGTTTAATCTTTTTCATAAGGTTTATAATTCTTCGGTATTTAGATACTTTTATTCTTCAGTTACAAAAGTAATGTTAGTCTGTTAATGTTCATAAATGACCTTATTTAGTTAATATTCATTTAGTCAGCGGTATATGGAATTTTATAGTATTGAATAGCTCGCATTTCTCCATTAATTAGCTAAAATATTTGACGAAATAATTCAGCAGTTTATTACTTATTACTCTTTTGTTAATAGCATTTTTTCAATAACGTAATACATTATATGATATGGCGTTAGTTTATGCTTTTCTATAAAAGTCTGTTACGTTTTGAGTTGTAAGTGTTGTAATTAAGTTGAAGCAATTTATTGTGTGTGCTAGTTGGTGTTAGTGATGTTGCAAGAGGGCTTCCTTTGAATAGAAATTACCTATGTGTGCTATAAGTGTGTTTTTGAGAATATAGATTTTAACGATGCATATTGTTCTTAAATTTTGGATATTAAAAAAAAGATTTTACTTTAGCTGAAAATTATAGTGTAAAAAGTACACTAAGTAGGTTTTTGAAATATACTAATCCAAGTTAAATAATGAGAATAATATCGCCGTATATATCAGTTGATTGCGTTTTGTTTGGGTATGATGGTTCAGAGTTGTCTGTTCTAATTGTTGATAGGACACTTACCGATGATAAAACAGGAGAAGTATTGATCGATGATTGTACCTTGACGGGTAATCATGTTTTTAGTGATGAAACTATTGAGGATGCTGCATATCGTGTGTTGTTCGATTTAACAGGGCTTGATAATGTTTTTCTCGAACAGTTTAAATCATTTGCTCATCCTGATCGTTTAAAGAAATCCAACGATCAACTATGGCTCAAACGTACCGGAAGGAATCCTGATGATAGAATTATAACAATTGGTTTTTATTCTCTTGTGGCAACCGATAAGGTTAAATTGGTTTGGAAGGGGCGTAATGTTAAGTGGGTGCCTGTTTCTGAAGTAGGTGAACTGGCTTTTGATCATAACTCAATTCTTAGTGAGGCACTTAAGGCCTTGCGCGAGCAAGTTAAACGGGAGCCAATAAGTTTTGAGTTATTACCGGAAAAGTTCACGTTAACGCAACTTCAAAATGTGTACGAAGCAATTTGGGGGATCGAGTTAGATAAGCGAAACTTCCGTAAGAAAGTAGCTCGCATGAAATATCTTATTCAGTTAGATGAAAAACAAACAGGTGTAGCCCATAAACCTGCTCGCTTGTATGTATTTAGTCGCGAAGTGTATGAAAAGACCAAGAAAGAACTATTTGATTTCACTATATAAATCAGTTGTATGCAAACTCAAGAAAAGATCTCAATTAAAGAAAAAATCGGCTATGCCTTAGGTGATGGAGCAGCTAATATTGCCTGGCGTGGTGTAGCTACTTTCTTGCTTATTTTTTACACTGATGTATTTGGAATTGCTCCAGCTGTAGCCGGAGTCATACTACTTGTCGCTCGATTAAGTGATGGTATTAGTGATATTGCAATGGGTATTATTGGTGATCGTACCAAATCGAAGCATGGTAATTTCCGACCATGGGTTCTGTGGACTGCCATCCCTTTGGCAATTATTCTATCGTTGTTATTTACAACACCTAATTTAGGTAGTTCCGGGAAAATTATTTATGCCTACGCTACTTACATTTTGTTTACACTAATATATACAGCTAACAATATTCCTTATGGAGCTTTGATGGCTGTAATGACAGGCGATGATAAGCAACGTACTAGTATTGGTTCGTATCGCATGGTAGGTGCTTTTGCAGGAGGAATGCTTGTGCAAGGAGCTCTACTCTATTTGGTGGCTCACTTTGGAAATGTAGATCCTCAAATACAGCTATCTCCGCTAGAGAATGATAAATATGAGGTAAGCGTTTCATCTCCGTATGATGTGCCAAATGCTAATATTAAAACAGAGAATGGGATTGCCACTTTTATTTGGAAAGAAGGACATATCGATGATAAACCAACAAAAGGTAAGAGCTTTAAAATGGAAGCCGACCAACAATATGTGTTTGTCATTGAGGGAGAAGCGGGCTTGTCGAATGAGAGTATTTCTATAATCGATCAAAAGAAAGGCTATAGTCATTCTATTTATTTGCTATCTGTGTTTTTGGCTTTGTTTATGGTTATTACTTTTTTAAGCACGAAGGAGCGTATTAAGTCATCGGCCAAACAAAAAAATAATCTGTGGAAGGATTTAAAGAATTTATTGCGAAACAAACCATGGTTAGTTCTAGTAGCGGTTGGTTTATTGTTCAATGTTTATAACGCAACCAAACAAGGTATTGTAGTTATTTACTTCAAACACTATTTGCATAATGAGTTGTTAGCTGCCTCATATATGGTTGGATTAATGATTGTTTCTATTGCTGGAGCTATGGCAACAACGCCTCTTGCTCGCATGTGGGGGAAGCGAAATTTATTTATTTATGCTTTAATATTTTCAGGAGCTGTTAATGCCTTACTTGTATTTTGTGGACCACAAAACGCCGTTTCTATTTTCTCTTTGGGGATCATCTCTGAGTTTGCTGCCGGCATTTTCCCAACCTTATTTTTTCCGATGCTAGGCGATGCTGCTGATTATTCAGAGTGGAAGAATGGACGACGTGCAACAGGCTTAGTTTATTCGGCAGGCTCCTTTGCGACTAAGTTTGGAGGAGGGATAGCAGGTGCTATTATTGGTTTTGTGTTGGCAATGTTTCATTACAATGGGCAAGATGCTGTGGCTATACAAGGCGCTGTTCCTGGTATTATTATGCTGATGAGTTGGATTCCTGCTATTGTGGCTGTTATCGCTGCTGGGGTAATGATTTTGTATCCACTTACTCAAACGAAAATGACTCAGATTACCAAAGAATTAAATGATAAAAGAAATAACGAACTGGCTATAGAAGAGTAAGCTTAAAAGAAGTGAATTATGAAATACGGACATTTTGACGACGAGAGAAGAGAGTATGTAATTACTAATCCACAAACGCCTTGGCCATGGATTAACTACTTGGGGAATGAAGATTTTTTCTCATTGGTATCTAATACCGCTGGAGGATATAGTTTTTACAAAGATGCGAAGTTTAGAAGGTTAACACGCTACCGTTATAATAATGTACCAATGGATAATGGTGGTCGCTATTTCTACATTAAAGATGAAGATACCATTTGGTCGCCAGGTTGGAAGCCTTGTAAAACAGAGTTGGATAGCTATGAGTGTCGACATGGAATGAGCTACACTCAGATTACAGGTGCTAAAAATGGCATTGAAGCGGAGACATTGTTCTTTGTACCTTTAAAGACCTGGGCTGAGGTGCAAAAAGTGAAGTTGACCAATACCACTTCAGAGGTGAAGAAGATAAAGCTTTTCTCTTTTATGGAGTGGTGCTTGTGGAATGCTGAAGACGATCAGAACAATCTGCAACGTAACTTATCTACTGGTGAGATAGAAGTTAAAGGATCAACTATTTATCACAAAACTGAATATAAAGAGCGACGTAATCATTACGCCTTCTATCACGTGAATACAGATATCAATGGATATGACACAGATCGTGAATCTTTTGTTGGGTTATATAACGAGTTTTCTGCTCCACAAGCCGTTTTAAACGGACAGCCAACTAATTCTGAAGCTCATGGCTGGTCGCCAATTGCCTCGCACTATATTGAGGTGGAGTTGCAACCTGGTGAGTCAAAAGATTATATTTTTCTATTGGGCTATATCGAAAACCCTGATGAGGAAAAGTGGGAAAGCAAAGGCATCATTAATAAAACGCCTGCAGAAAATGTAATTGAGCGATTTGATACGGTTGAAAAAGTAGAGGATGCTTTAGCTGAATTACGCCAATATTGGGATAAGTTGCTAAGTGTTTATGTGCTGAATAGTAAAGATGACAAGCTTAACCGTATGGTTAATATCTGGAATCAATATCAATGTATGGTCACGTTTAACATGTCACGTTCAGCTTCTTTCTTCGAAGTAGGCATTGGACGAGGCATGGGTTTCCGCGATTCAAACCAGGATTTGGTTGGTTTTGTACATCAAATTCCGGAACGAGCTCGCGAACGAATCATTGATATTGCTTCTACGCAGTTTCCGGATGGAGGCTGTTATCATCAATATCAACCATTAACCAAGCGAGGTAATGATGCCATTGGTGGTGGATTTAACGATGATCCGATGTGGTTGATTTTAGGTGTAGTGAGTTATATCAAAGAATCTGGTGATTTCTCAATTTTGGATGAAATGGTGCCATTTGATAATGATATGAGCATTGCTAAGACCTTGTTTGATCATTTAACCATCTCATTTAATCATGTTGTAAATAATTTAGGACCTAATGGTTTGCCGCTTATCGGGCGAGCAGATTGGAATGATTGCTTGAATTTGAATTGTTTCTCTACCAACCCAAATGAATCTTTTCAAACAACAGAAAATAATACCGAAGGATCAAAGGCTGAATCGGTTATGATTGCCGGATTATTCGTTGTTTACGGAAAAGATTATGTGGAATTGTGTAAACGTATCGGTAAAAATGAAGAAGCTGATCGTGCACAAGCAGACGTAGATAAAATGATAGCTGCTGTTAAAGCCAATGGTTGGGACGGTGAATGGTTTCTTCGTGCCTATGATTACTACGGTAATAAAGTAGGTAGTGATGAGAATGAAGAAGGAAAAATCTTTATTGAGTCGCAAGGTTGGTGTACCATGGCCGGCATTGGCAAGGAAGAGGGGATGTGCGAAAAAGCACTGGATTCGGTTAAAGAACGATTGGATTCAGATTATGGTATTGTGCTAAATAATCCGGCTTTTACCAAGTATGTGATTGAGTATGGCGAGATATCAACATATCCTAAAGGTTATAAAGAGAATGCGGGTATTTTCTGTCATAATAATCCTTGGATTATGATTGGAGAAACCGAGATAGGAAGAGGTGAGAAGGCTTGGGAGTATTACCAAAAGATTTGTCCGGCCTATCTTGAAGAAATAAG
>Ga0070728_10002610_pt1 | contig 21942 bp, 23 predicted proteins | sample tdDd471_FD_66723 | JGI IMG/M metagenome (GOLD analysis project Ga0070728, IMG submission 66723) | Marine sediment microbial communities from the Atlantic coast under amendment with organic carbon and nitrate - tdDd47.1 | ecosystem: Environmental > Aquatic > Marine > Coastal > Sediment | place... | reverse complement strand
TCAGCACGCGGTGGACCGGGCCGAGCAGGTCGTCGTCGTACTCGCCGTCGCGGATCTCGCGGGCAAGGTCGCCCAGCAGCGATCGGACGCGCTCGCCCGAGTCGCCGCCGGCGCGGTGGACGTTGTCCTGGCCGTAGAGCTCGGCGAAGGCGTCGAGCACCGTCCGGGCCGGCTCGCTGCCGGCCTCGACCTCGCGCCGGGCGATGGCGATCGCGCTCGCCACCATCAGCGCCGCGTAGCGGGCGCCCCCATTCAGGGAGGGCAGGACCTCCTCGCGCAGGGTGGCCTCGGCGGCCTGCAACAGGTCCAGTCGGTCGGGACGGTCGAACATCAGGCGGCCTCCTCGATGGCCCGGATCTGAGTCAGCAGGTCGTATTCCATCTCGGCCGCCTTGCGGGCGGTCAGCGCAAGCTCCATGGAAAACTCGCCGCCGGAAAGGTGCCGCTCGCCCTGCTGCAGGGCGATGATCGCCCAGCGCACGGTGGCGAGAACCTCCCAGTACGGAACCGCCGACCAGTCGAGCGGCCGGCCCGTCACCGACTCGTAGCCGCGCTGGAAATCCGCCCGGTCGCCGATGCCGCCGACCGCCCGGTCGTCCGAGCCGAACCGCCAGCAGCGGGCGCACAGCCAGCCGATGTCCTCGAGCGGATCCGACCAGGTGGCGAACTCCCAGTCCAGCACCGCGGTCACGACCGGCCCTTCGGTCGGGTCGACCATCAGGTTGCCGCAGCGGAAATCGCCGTGGCTGAGCGCCGAGGCTGGCGTTTCCGGAACGTTGCGGGCGAGCCAGCGGATCGCCCATTCGAGCACGGGATAGGGCCGGGGCAGGGCGTCGAGCTGCTCCAGGAACTCGGCCAGCCGGCGGCGGGCCGGCGGGCGCGGGTCGGCGCCGAGGAAGCCGAGATCGGCCCGCGGCGGCACGATCGAGTGGATGCGCGCGAGCTCGCGTCCGATCGCCTCGGTGAGCGCCGGTCGGTGCGGATCCAGCACCGGGTCCCGGGCCAGGGTGCGCGGGTTGGCCGTGCCGGCAGCCCGGCGCATCAAGTAGAACGGCTTGCCGAGCACCTCGCCGGCGGGGTCGGCGGCGAGCGGTTCCGGCACCGTCACCCCGGCCGCGAAGGCCGCTTTCAGGAGCGCGTATTCCTCGACCTTGGTGCGGCTGGCCGAGACGCCGGACGGCGCATCGGTGCGCAGGACCAGGCCGAGGGTTCCGGCGTGCGGCCCGTCGGTCGCCAGGGCGTCGAAGGTCCAGTTTTCCTGGATCGCCCCGCCCGGCATCTTGGCAGGCTCGGTCAGCCGCACCTCGGACGCCTCGAGGGTCCGGGCGATCCAGCGGCCGAGGGCCTCCAGCGCCTCACCCTGCATCGGTCATACGCCCCAGGACCAGAAGTCGCCGCGTTCCTTCTGGTAGAACCGCGCCAGCACCATCTTGTGGACCTCGGAGGCGCCGTCGACCAGACGGGCCTGGCGGGCGTAGCGGTAGATCCACTCCAGCGGCGTGTCCTTGGAGTAGCCGCGCGCACCGTTGATCTGGATGCCGACGTCGACCGCCTCCTGCAGGGTGTCGGCGACGTGGATCTTCGCCATCGACACTTCCTTGCGGGCGAAGTCGCCGTTCGCCAGCTTCCAGGCGGCCTTCATGGTCAGCAGCCGGCCGATCTCGATCTTGTAGGCGAGGTCGCCGAGCATGGTCTGAACGGTCTCGCGGTCGGCCAGCCGGACGCCGAAGCCCTCGCGGCGCTCGGCGTACTCGATGGCGATCTCCATCGAGCGCTTGGCGAGGCCGAGCCAGCGCATGCAGTGGGTCAGGCGGGCGGTGCCGAGCCGGATCTGGGTCAGCTTGAGGCCGTCCCCGACCTCCATGATCCGGTCCTTGTCGTCGATCTCCAGGCCCTCGAACTCGATCTCGCAGTGCCCGCCGTGCTCCTCCGGCCCCATGATCGGGATGCGCCGGATGATCCGCCAGCCCGGCTGGTCCTTGTGGAACATGAAGGCCGACAGGCCCTTGCGGGCGTCGTCCGAGGTGCGGGCGATCAGGATGAAGTGGGTGGCCTCCTCGGCGCCGGTGATGAACCACTTGCGGCCGGTGACCTTCCAGCGGTCGTTGCCGGCCGGCTCGGCCTTGGTCAGCATCATGCCCGGGTCGGAACCGGCGCCGGGCGACGGCTCGGTCATCACGAAGGCCGAGCGCACCGTGCCGTCGACGATCGGCTTCAGCCAGCGCTGCTTCTGGTCCGGCGTGGCGACCCGGTTGAGGACGAACATGTTGCCGTCGTCGGGGGCGGCGCAGTTGAAGCAGACCGGCCCGAAGATCGAGCGGTTCATCTCCTCGTAGGCGGCGGCCATGCCGATCTGGTCGAACCCGAGGCCGCCCATCTCGCGCGGCATCTGCGGCGCCCACAGGCCGGCCTCCTTGACCTTGGCGCGCAGCGTCGCCAGGCGGTCGAGGCGGATGTTGTCGTGCTCGTCGTATGCGCTCGGGTCGGCTTCGACCGGGATGATGTGCTCGCTGACGAACTCGCGGACCTTGGCTCGATAGGCCTCGACCTCGGCGGGAAGATGGAAATCCATGGGGGGTCGCTCGGCTGGTTTCTACCGGGCTAAGATACCGTCGCCGCGCCGCGGCGCAACGCAACAGACCCCGAAGATGAGGGAAAGATCCAATGAGCATCAAGCGCTTCCAGACCGCGACCCGGATGAGCCAGGCCGTGGTTCACGGCGGCACGGTCTATCTCGCCGGCCAGGTGGCCCAGGGCGCCGGCGGCAAGAGCGTCGCAGAGCAGACCAAGGACATCCTCGGCCGTATCGACGCGCTGCTGGCCGAGGCCGGTAGCGACAAGGAGCACGTGCTCTCGGCCACCATCTGGCTGAACTCGATGGACGACTTCGCCGAGATGAACGGCGTGTGGGACGCCTGGGTGCCGGCCGGCCATGCCCCGGCCCGCGCCTGCGTGGAGTCGCCGCGACTGGCGGCGCCGCAGTTCACGGTCGAGATCGGCGTGATCGCCGCCGTGAAGTGACGCCATGAAGTAATGCGGCGGACGGGCGCCGACGCGTGGCTCGCGTCGGCGCCCGTCCTGATCGCTCAGTCGTGGCTGTCGCCCTTTGCGACGGTCGGCCGACGTATCCAGGCTTCCTGTTCCGGCGTTTCGACGGCGCCCGGCCGGACCCGTCGCACAGCCAGGATCGCGGCGTCCGGCGCCATGCCGCCGGCGACCAGCAGCGCCGCCGTCACGGTTCCGCTGCGTCCCTTGCCGCCCCGACAGTGCACCAGGACCCGCTCTCCGGCGGAAAGGTGCGACAGGAGCCGGTCGAGGATCGCCGGCCAGCGTTGCTCGAAGCGTGCGTCGGGGGCGGTGAAGTCCTCGATCGGCGCGTTCAGCCAGGGAATGCCGACCGCGGCGAGACGGGCGGCGATGTCGCCCCAGCCGAGGGCGGTGGCCTCGCCCGGCGTGGTCAGGCCGAGCACGCAGCACGGGCCCCACTCGGCGATTGCCGCCGCGTCGCGATCGTCGGCCGGCACCGGGCCGAAAGCGAGCAGCCCCGCCCAGGGGCCGTCGTCGACCACCGCGATCGGATAGTCCGTCAGCCGACGTCCCGGATGAAGCGGCCTATGGTCGGTGCGATGTTCTCGCGCCACTTGCGGCCGTTGAAGATGCCGTAGTGCCCGACCTTGGCCTCCAGATGATCGCGCCGGCGGGCCTCCGGGATGTTCGGGGTCATGCTATGGGCCGCGAGGGTCTGGCCGGGGGCCGAGATGTCGTCCAGTTCTCCTTCGACCGTCAGCAGGGCGGTCTTGCGAATCGCCTCGGGACGGACCGGCAGGCCGCGCCACTGCATGACGCCGCGCGGAAGCTGACGCTCCTTGAACACCCGCTGCACGGTCTCGAGGTAGTACTCGGCCGGCACATCCATGACCGACAGGTACTCGTCGTAGAACCGCTGCTTGCCTTCGGCGGACTCGCCGTCGCCCTCCACCAGGTGCCGGAACATCTGCAGATGGGCGGCGAAGTGCCGGTCGGGGTTCATGGCGATGAACGCGCCGATCTGCAGAAATCCCGGGTACACCCGGCGGTGGGCGCCCGGATAGTAGGGCGGCACGGTGGTGATGCAGCGGGTCTCGAACCAGCTCATGTCACGGGTGTCGGCAAGCTGGGTGACCACGGTCGGCGCTCCGTCCGGGTCGATAGGCCCGCCCATCAGCGTCATCGACGCCGGCTGCGCCGGGTCGTCCTGGTCGGCCAGCAGCGCGACCGTCGCCAGCGTGATGGGCGCCGGCTGGCAGACCGCGATCACGTGCAGGTCGGGCGCCAGGTGCCGCATGAAGTCCATCAGGACGCCGATATAGTCGTCCAGGTGGAAGGCGCCCTGGCTGAGCGAGATGCCGCGCGCGTCGATCCAGTCCGTGACGTAGACGTCGTGATCGGCGATCAACGCCTTCACCGTGCCGCGCAGCAACGTCGAGAAATGCCCGGACATCGGTGCGACCAGCAGGACCTTCGGATCGGTCCGGCTGGTATCGCGGCGGACGTGGACGAGATCGCAGAACGGCGTCGACAGCACCGGCTCGAAAGAGACGGCCACCGGGCCGTCCGACGTGTCGGCGGTCTCGATCTCCCAGTCCGGCTTGCCGCGATGCTTGATCATGCCGTCGAGCACCTCGACCCCGGCCTCGAGCGCCCGGCCGAACGCCACGTAGGACAACGGGGCGAGCGGGTGGCCGTTCATCGCGACGGTAGTCTGGGTGAGCAGGCGGACCGGGGCGAGCAGCGCCCGTTGGGCCTCGTACAGGGAATAGAGCAAGGTCGGTGACTCCGTACCGTGACGGAAGTTTCTCCCGAAAGGACCGGTATCAGGCTCCTCGAATTTCAAAAGATCAAGATTGATCGAATATCAAATCTATGTTCGCCGAATCGTATCGTCATATGACCGACCGGCCGGACGACGACGGCGCCTTGGCCGCCGTCGTCCGGTTTCCGGGCCGGATCGAAGCCGCGTCAGGCCAGGATCAGGCTCTCGACGTGTTCCATGAAGAAGGCCAGGCCGATGCCGGCGACCACCGCCCCGGCGAGACGCGGGCGGATGGCGTCCGGCCCGGCGGCGTTCCACAGCCGGACGGCCAGCAGGCCGGCGCCGACGGCGATGCCGTACTGGATGGCCGAGAAGCCGACCAGGTAGGCGATCAGCGGCGTCGGCTCGGCGCCGACGATGCTGCCGCCGTAGGCCCAGCCGTGAAACAGGCCGGCGAGTGCGAACAGCCCGAGCAGGGCCGGGCTGCCGATCGACCGGCCCGAGACCACGACCGCGCCGATCGCCACGACCGACAGCGCGACCACGAACTCGGCCGCGGGCAGCGTGGCGCCCGAAACCTGCAGCAGGCAGCCTGCGACGGTGGCGACCACCAGGGCGAGCGGCGACAGCAGGCGGTGGCCGGTGAACGCGGCCGCCAGGCCGGCGGCGACCACGAATGCCAGGTGATCGAGGCCGATCACCGGATGGCCGAGCCCGGACAGCAGGCCGGTCGCCAGGGTATCGGGAAGCTGGCCGCCCATGGCGTGATGGGCCAGGGCCGGGGACGCCGAAGCGGCCAGGAAAACGGGAACCAGGAAAACGGGAACCAGCGCCAGGGCGCGACGTTTGAGCATGATGTCGTCTCCTCGGTCGTCCACCCGACGACCGTTGGGGTTTCGAGGGCGGCGGCAGGTCTCCTGGCTCGCGCGTCGTGGCGATCCACCCAGCCTTCCCACCCGGACCCGGTCCGGGGCAGTGGCATGCAGGGTGGCGCTCGGCGCTCACAGTTGCGGGGGCAGCCACGGTATCGGCCCCTGATGGGTACGCCTCACCGTGTTCCCTATTGTGCCGTCTCCGCGTCCGCTCGGACGGCACCGCCGGGCCGCAGTCTCGCCGCGTCGGCGTCGGCGATCAACGATCGAATTCGAGTGCCGGCCGCGTGGCCGTGCCGTCGCGGCCCGTGGTAGAATCCATTCCCGTAACCGGATCGGACGAATCTGCCATGGACGCCTCGAACGTTGCCCGCGCATCGGCCGAGCCGCCGGTGGTCTGCCGCGACGCCGCCAGCGTGGTCGACGGGCTCGACAGGATCTATCGCACCCAGATCGAGTTCCTGCAGTCGCGGTTCCGGGCGTTCGCGACCGGCGAGATCGAGGGACGGACGCGGGCGGTCTATCCGATGGCCCGCCTGGTGGTCGACGACGAGCAGGCGCTGCGGCCGGTCGCCACGTTCGGGTTCGCCGACCAACCGGGGGTGTACGAGGGGACCTTCACCCGGATCGACCTGTTCCGGGCGCATCTCGAGAAGCAGTTCGCCCGGATCATCGAGAACCACGGCGCCCCGATCGAGGTGTGCCTGTCGGACACGCCGATCCCGCTGCCATTCGCGTTTCCCGACGGGATGGTGGTCGGCGACGGGTTCGACGCCGCGTCCATGGTCCGGCTGAAGCGGCACTTCGACATGCCGGCGCTGGCGTTGATGGACGACCGCATCGTCAACGGAGAGCTGGCGCCCGAACCGGGCGAGCCGCTGCCGCTCGGCCTGTTCACGGCGCCGCGTGTCGACTACTCGTTGCACCGCCTGCGGCACTACTGCGGCACCGCGCCCGAGCATTTCCAGAACTTCGTGCTGTTCACCAACTATCAGGTCTACGTCGACGGCTTCGTGCAGCGGGCCGAGGCGCTGGTCCGCGATCCCGACAGCGGCTACGTCGCCTTCGTCGAGCCCGGCGGCCGGATCCTACGCAAGGACGGCACCGCGGTCGGCGTGCCGGCCTCGCGGGCCCCGCAGATGCCGGCCTACCACCTGGTGCGCGAGGACAGCCAGGGCGTGACCATGGTCAACATCGGGGTCGGACCGTCGAACGCCAAGACCATCACCGACCATGTGGCGGTGCTGCGACCGAACGCCTGGATCATGCTCGGTCACTGCGCCGGGCTCCGGAACACCCAGCGGCTCGGCGACTACGTGCTGGCCCACGCCTATCACCGCGACGACCACGTGCTCGACGACGACCTGCCGGTGTGGGTGCCGATTCCGGCGCTGGCCGAGGTCCAGCTATCGCTCGAGCAGGCGGTGGCCGACGTCACCGGCCTCGACGCGGTGGGCGTGAAGCGGATCATGCGGACCGGCACGGTGGCGTCCACCGACAACCGCAACTGGGAGCTGCGCGAGCAGCACGAACCCGACCGGGCGCTGTCGCTGTCGCGGGCGATCGCGCTCGACATGGAGAGCGCCACGGTCGCCGCCAACGGGTTCCGGTTCCGGGTGCCGTACGGGACGCTGCTGTGCGTCTCCGACAAGCCGCTGCACGGCGAGCTCAAGCTGCCCGGCATGGCCGACGACTTCTACCGCCGGCAGGTCGCCCAGCACCTGGACATCGGGTTCCGCACCATGGAGCTGCTGCGGGCGCTGCCGCCGGAGCAGCTGCACTCGCGCAAGCTGCGCAGCTTCAACGAGGTTCCGCTGCAGTAGCCGGCGTCAGTAGTAGAGCTTGCGGGATCCGGCGAGGGCGGCCGGCTCCACCGGCCGGCGGATCGTCACGACGGCGCCGCGGATCGTCAGGGTGTCGCCGCAGCGGTCGATCTGGATGTCGGTATCGCCCGCCGGCTGCAACTCGAGATCGAGCCCGGCGGCCCGCACCGGGGCGAACCAGTCGGAGACGGCCCGGCTCAGTCCGGCGATGGGCGAGCGGTCCGGCAGGTCCAGGACGGTCTCTGGCATGGTCGGCTCCTCGGCGCGTACGGCTGCGGGATAGTCGGCCAGAGCCACCTGTCCGGCATTGATCCAGCGCAAAACCGGTCACGCAGCCCGCAGGCGCTCCTCGGCCAGCCGGTCGGCCGCGACCGAGGTCGGGATGCGGTCGGCGTCGGCGATCTCGAAGATTCGTCCCAAGGTGTCCTGGATCCGGGCGATGTGGGCGAACGCCGCCTGCCGGTCGTACGGTCGTCCGGTCCGGGTCGATTCGTGGCTGACGTTGATGATGCCGCCGGCGTTGATCGCATAGTCCGGCGCGTACAGCACGCCGCGCTCGGCGAGAGCGGCCCCGTGCCGGGGTTCGGCGAGCTGGTTGTTGGCCGATCCCGCCACCACCGGCGCCCGCAGGTCCGGGATCGTGTCGTCGTTCAGGACCGATCCCAGGGCGCAGGGGGCGAACACCTCGACGTCCTCGGCATGGATGCGGGCCGGGTCGACCGCGCGGGCGCCGAACCGGGAAACGACCGTCTCGACACGCTCCGGATCGAGGTCGGCGACGACCAGCTCGGCACCGGTCTCGGCCAGATGCTCCGCCAGGCCCAGCCCGACATGGCCGAGCCCCTGGATCGCCACCCGCAGCCCGGCGAGGCCGGCGCCGCCCAGACGGCGGCCCACGGCGGCCTGCATGCCGACGAACACGCCGAAGGCGGTGGCCGGCGACGGATCGCCCGCACCGCCCTCGGCGATGCCGGCGACATGGGGTGTCGCGGTGCGCACGATCTCCAGGTCGCCGACCGAGGTGCCGACGTCCTCGCCGGTGATGTAGCGGCCGCCGAGCCGCTCGATCGCCCGGCCGAAGGCGCGCCACAGGGCGGCCGACTTGTCGTGCCCCGGATCGCCCAGGACCACGGCCTTGCCGCCGCCCATCGGCAGCTCGGCGAGCGCCGACTTGTAGGTCATGCCGCGCGACAGCCGCAGCGCGTCGGCGACGGCCTCCTGCTCGCTCGGGTAGGGCCACATCCGGCAACCGCCGAGGGCCGGCCCGAGGGTGGTGTCGTGAATGGCGATGACGGCGCGCAGGCCGGCGTCCGGGTCGGACGCGAACACCACCTGCTCGTGGTCCGCATAGTCGGGGGCAGTGAAGACTGACATGGCTTCTCTCCCGCAAGAGTCCCGCCCAGCTTCGAGGATGGGAAGCGCGGGCGGGTTGCGGAAGAGGGGACGGACGGAAAAGACCGATCCGGTCCTATCGGACGGACCGACGGCCGCCGGCATTGCGCCGGACCGGCCGTCGGCGACAGAAACCTGCCGGGTGCGCTACTCGCCCGGCTGCGGGCTCGGGCTGCCGGGACGGGACCCGCGGGCGGCCATGACCTCGACCGCCTTACCCAGCACGCCGCGCGGCATGTAGATGATGAACAGCACCAGCATCAGCCCGTAGACCGTGACGTCGAGGCCGTGGAACTGGTGGCCGAAGCCGAGCCGCAGGCCCTCGCCGAGCAGCAGGGTGATGACCGCGCCGACGCTCGGGCCGAGCTGCACGAACATGCCGCCGGCGATCACCGCGAACACGATCTGCAGCGAGATCGCGATGCCGGAGACGGTCTCGGGGTTGATGTACTGCTGGTACTGGCCGTACACGGCGCCGCCGAAGGCGGTCATGGCTGCCGAGATCACCGTCACCGTCAGCTTGGTGCGGGTGACGTGGACGCCGAGCGACGCCGCCGCGTCCTCCTCCTGGCTGATCGCCTCCATGGCGTAGCGCATCATCGACCGGTCGATCGCGCGCCAGATCAGCAGCCCGACCAGCCAGACCGCGAAGATGATGTAGAACCAGACGGTCTTCGAGGCGAACTGCAGGGCGTAGAGGGACACCGGGTCCTCGGGCGAGACCACGCCGTTCGGCGTCACGCCGAGCGAGCCGCCGGTGGTGTCGCGCAGCGCCACGATCAGCAGCCGGGCGACCTCGGTCAGGGCCAGCGTCACCAGCGCGAAGTAGTGGCCGGTGATCCGGAACCGGAAGCACGGCAGGCCGATCAGCAGGCCAAGGATCGCCGAGGCCAGGACCGAGAGCGGGATGCCGACCCAGGGCGTCAGCCCGGCGAGGTTCCACAGCATGGTGGTGCCGTAGGCGCCGATGCCGAGGAACGCGCCGTGGCCGAGCGACACCAGGCCGAACCGGCCCATCACCGACCAGCTGGTGTAGACGAAGCCCCACAGCAGGATCGAGATCGCGATGTGCAGGATGTAGTCGCTGAAGCCGAGCAGCGGGAACGCCAGGATGGCGGCGAGGCCGACGCCCTTGAGGATCATGACGTTGCGGGAGGTCGAGGCGTCCATCGTCCGTTCCTCCTCAGCTCTTCGATCCGAGAATGCCCTGCGGGCGGATGAACATCATCACGATGAAGAACACGAAGGCGCGGACGTAGCCCCACTCGACCTCGGCGTAGAACCCGCCGAGCGCGATGAACTCGGCGAAGATGAACGCCGCGATGAACCCGCCGATCATGTTGCCCAGGCCGCCCAGCACGCAGACCATGAAGGTGATCGGGCCGAAGGTCAGGCCGATCGCCGGGTGGATGTCGTACAGCAGCACCAGCAGGCAGGCCCCGAGGCCCGCCAGCCCGCCGCCGAGCGCCGAGGTCACCAGGTAGATCCTGCGCGGGCTGACCCCCATCAGGGGCATCACGTCGCGGTCCTGGCTGATCGCCCGGATGGCGGTGCCGAGATAGGTCTTCTTCAGGAACAGCCAGAGCGCGACGACGGCGACGATCGAGACCGAGAACGCGATGATCCGCGATATCGGCAAGTACATCTCGCCGACCTCGACGCTGCCGAACGACACGCCGAGGTTCCGGAACTCCACCGAGAACAGCATGGTGGCGAGGCCCTGCAGGAAGAACAGCACGCCGCCGGTCACCAGCAGCTGGTTGATCGGCTCGGTGTGCAGGATCGGCCGGATCACCAGGTGGTGGAGCAGGGCGCCGAGCGCCGCCACCACCAGGATGCCGGCCAGGAACGCCAGCGGCAGCGGCACCCCGAAATCGGTGTACAGGAAGTAGATCGTGTACATGCCGAGCATGATCAGCTCGGCGTAGCAGATCCACACCACGTCGATGACGCCGAAGATGATGTTCAGGCCGAGCGACAGCAGCGCCAGCACGCCGCCGAACAGCAGGCCCTGGATCACCGTCTCCCAGAGGAACGGGTCGAGCAGCGAGAATTCCATCGTCGATCCCTTCCTCAGAGTCCGATATAGGCGCGGCGGACCTCGTCGTTCTCCAGGAGCTCCCGGGACGCGCCGCTCATCTTGATCCGGCCGACCTCCAGCAGGTACGCGCGGTCGACCACCTTCAGAACCTGCTGGATGTTCTGCTCGACGATCAGCACCGTGTAGCCTTCCTGGCGGATCCGCCGGACCAGGTCGAACACCTGCTGGACGATCACGGGGGCCAGGCCGGCCGACGGCTCGTCGAGCAACAGCAGCTTGGGCCCCGACATCAGGCCGCGGCCGATCGCGCACATCTGCTGCTCGCCGCCGGACATCGTGCCGGCGAGCTGGTGGCGGCGCTCCTTCATGCGCGGGAACAGGTCGTAGACGAACGCCAGGCGCTCGTCGAAGCGCGACCGGGCGCCGTTGATGAACGCCCCCATGCGCAGGTTCTCCTCGACCGTCAGCCGCGGGAACAGCCGCCGGTGCTCCGGGACGTGCGCGATGCCGAGCTCGATCACCCTGTGGGCCGGCACGCTGTCGAGCGACTGGCCCTCCATGGCGATGTGGCCGCCGTTCAGCGCGATCACCTTGGAGATTACCCGCAGCAGGGAGGTCTTGCCGGCGCCGTTCGGCCCGATGACCGCCACCGCCTCGCCGGCACGTACTTCGAGGCTGACGCCGAACAGGGCCTGGAAGGTCCCGTAGCCGGCGGACACGTTCTCCAGTGTCAGCATGCGGCGGCTCCCCCGGTGGTCCGGCCGGCGACCTGGGTCTGGACGCTCTCGGCGTCGGTCCCGAGGTACACCTCGACCACCTTGGGGTCGTGGGCGACCTCCTGCGGCAGCCCGGTGGCGATGATCTCGCCGTGGTCCAGCACCACGCAGCGATCCACGACCCGCATCAGCACGCCCATGATGTGTTCGACCCAGATGATGGTGATGCCGCGCTCGCGCCGGATGTCGCTGAGCATGTCGGCGGCCTGGTCCATCTCCTGCTCGTCGAGGCCGCCGAGGCTCTCGTCGGCCAGCAGCAGCCGCGGCTGGGTGGCGAGCGCCCGCGCCAGCTCGAGCTTCTTGAGCCCGGCGGCGCCCAGCCCGTCGACCCGGACGCTGGCGTCGATCGGGAGCTGGGTGAGGGCGAGCGCGTCCTCGGCCCGCTTCCACGCCTCCGACCGGGAGATCAGGCGGTTGGCCCCGTAGTACGCGGCCAGGGCCACGTTCTCGAGGATGCTGAGTTTCCGGAAGGGCCGCGGGATCTGATAGGTGCGGGCGATCCCGAGGTGACAGACCTCGGTCGGCGACATGCCCCCGATCTCGCGGCCTTCCAGCTTTATCGAGCCGGCCGTCGGCGGCAGGGCGCCGGCGATGAGGTTGAACGTCGTGCTCTTGCCCGACCCGTTCGGCCCGATCAGGCCGAGGATCTCGCCCTCGGCCAGGTCGAAGCCGATGCGGTCGACGGCGGTGAAGCCGCCGAACCGCTTGGTCAGGTCATGCACTTCCAGCATGGTCCCCATCGCCGGTCCCCCCAATTCGACGTCGGTAGGCCTGTGCCGTTCGGTCAGCGCGCGTAGGCGTGACCGGCCGGCAGCGGGAGCACCGGATCCATGGTGCGGATCGCGGTCGGCCAGACGATCTTGGTCTCGCCGTTGACGTACTGCATGACCACCGGCGACGAGCGCTCGTTCTGGCCGGCCATCTCGCTGCCCGGGGGCTCGAACTTCACGCCGTAGCCCTGGATCGTGCCGCCGACCGGGATGTCGGTGTCCAGCGCGGCCTTACGCAGGGACTCGGGGTCGTAGCCGCCGTACTTCTTGATGGCGCGCGGCAGCACGTCGGTGAAGAAGATCCAGGCCTGGTTGAAGCCCATGGAGGTGTGCGGCGGCACCTGATCGGCGCCGGTCTGGGCCTTGTAGCGCTTGACCATCTCGGCGGTCAGGTCGCCGAGCCCGGGGGCCAGCGTCTTCGGATCCAGCAGCTGCGCGGCCACCGGGTCGACGTTGTAGATATAGTCAGCGTCCTTGCCGAAGGTGGCGACCAGCTTGTCGATCTGGCCGTAGCCGGCACCATGGCCGATCAGGGCCAGCCACTTCAGGCCCTGCTCCTTGGCCTGGCGCAGGAACAGCGTGATGTCCGGGTTGTAGCCGGTGTGCAGGATCACGTCGGGCCGGGCTCGGCGCAGCTTGGTGACCAGGCTCGACAGGTCGGGCGCGGTCGCGGCATAGCCCTCCTTGAGGACGACCTTCATGCCGAACTTCTTGCAGTTCTCCTCGTTGCCCGAGGCCACGCCGGAGCCGTAGGGCCCGTCCTCGTGGATGATCGCGACCTTGAGGTCGGACGGCTTGATCCCGAGCTTCTTCTCGGCGTTCTCGTTGAGGAAGGTGCAGGAAGCCCAGCCGAACTGGTCGGAGTGGACCTGGGCGCGGAACACGTATTTCAGGTTCTTGCCCTTGAACACCGCCGAGGCGACGCAGACGTTCGCCCACATGAACTTCTTCTGGGAATCGACCTTCTGGGCCATCGGCACGCAGTGCGCCGACGAATAGACGCCCATGATCAGGTCGACCTTCTCCTGGTCGAGCAGGCGGGTCGCCTCGTTGATCGCGACCTCGGCCTTCGACTGGGCGTCGGCGGTGATGGCCTCGATCTTGTGGCCCTCGACGCCGCCCTTCTCGTTGATCAGGTCGATGGCGATCTGGGTGCCGATGGCGGCGGCCTGCGAGCCGCCGGCGGCGAACGGGCCGGTGAAGTCGTAGATCACGCCGATGCGGATCGGATCGGCGGCCTGGGGAGATGCGAAGGGAACGGTGGCCACCGCTGCGGCCCCGAGAACACCCCACATCGCCCGACGCACGGATGTCGTGAACGTCATGACGCTTCCTCCTGTCTGAGAATGCCGGCCGGTGGACCCGGCTCTGGAACGATGGCGGGGGCAGTGTCCGCGGCAAAACGGCGCGGAGTCAACCGCCTGAGATATCAGATGCTTTGCCCGGTCGATGTTGGAGCCGTCGGTAGCGGGTCCCGCAAAGTTGCGAGTCGCGTCATTCCGACGGGGTGGGAGTATCGGTGCAGGCTCCGAAATGCACCTAGTCGCGAAGCATCTCGACGATCAAATCGAAGCGGTTGAGGTACTCGCTCGGTAGATCGGCACAACGAATGCGCCAACGCCTCCCGTTTGGGGACTGCGTCGACAATTGCCGGGCTATCTGCATCGGGAGAATCCAAACGTCGCGGGGCCCGAATCCGTCGTCCTTCTCGCTTGCGCTCTTTCGGTACCGGTAACCTTGGTTGCCGCGGACGACAACAAGGAAATCGCCAAGAAATTCGCTTAGATCTACCGTGCCGGAGTCGCGTGCGTGCCTGTACTTCACCTGTATGTCAACTCGGCGATCCTTCCGTTCTGGTGTGAACGCAAAGAGATCGATGCCGGGATAGTTGCGAGGATACTGACCGGTTATCAGGCCGAGAAGCGACAGTTCGGCTTCAACGAGCTTCTCGGCACCTTCTGCCGGGGCGCTGGAATTGAGGCGCACCATTACGCACTCCGAGGGTGCGCCTCAATGAACCACGCGAGAGTCGGGCGCCCGGTCCGGATCACTCTAATCCCTCAGTCGAACGTCTCCAGCGCATCCACCGCCGCCCGGTCGTAGCCGAGCGACGCCCTCAGCAACTGCTGGGTGTAGCGGTGCGACGGCTCGGAGCGGCGGAGCTGGTCGACGCTCATCTCCTCGACCACGCGGCCGGCGTTCATCACCGCCAGCCGGTCGCACATGTGGGCGATCACCGAGAGGTCGTGGCTGACCAGGACGTAGGTCAGGCCGTGCTCGCGCTTGAGCCGCTGCAGCAGGTTCAGGATCTCGGCCTGGACCGAGACGTCGAGTGCCGAGGTCGGCTCGTCCAGCAGCAGGATCTTCGGCTCCAGCATCAGGGCGCGGGCGATCGCCACGCGCTGGCGCTGGCCGCCCGAGAGCTGGTGCGGGTAGCGGAACCGGAACTCCGGCCCGAGGCCGACGTCGCGCAGCAACTCGACGATCCGGGTGTCGAGGTTGGCGACCCCGTGGATCCGGCCGGGCTCGCCGAGCGTGCGGTCGACCGTGTGGCGCGGGTGCAGCGAGCCGTAGGGGTCCTGGAACACCATCTGGACGGTCTCGTAGAACGCCTTGGTGCGCTTCGGCCCCAGGGCCTCGCCTTCGACCGCGATGCGGCCGGTCCAGTCGCTCGCCAGCCCGGAGATCGCCCGCAGCACGGTCGACTTGCCGGAGCCGGATTCCCCGACCAGCCCGAAGCTCTCGCCGCGGTTGACCGCGAGCGAGACGTCGCGGACCGCGTGCACCTGGTCCTCGCCCTTGCCGAAGCGGACGTCCAGGTGCTCGATCAGCAGGGCGATCTCAGAGGACGCGCGCATCGACACCGGGCTCCGTCTTCCAGGCTTCGTCACGGGTGAGGGTCGACAACCGCTCGATCGGCTGGTCGACCCGCGGCAGCGAGGCCAGAAGCCCGCGGGTGTAGGGGTGCTGGGCGGCGTGCAGTTCCGAGGCCTTGCAGGTCTCGACGATCTGGCCGGCATACATGATCACCACCCGGTCGCAGAACGAGGCGACCAGGTTGAGGTCGTGGCTGATGAACATCAGTCCCATGCCGCGCTGGGTAACCAGGTCGTCGATGATCGCCAGCACCTGCATCTGCACGGTGACGTCGAGCGCAGAGGTCGGCTCGTCGGCGATCAGCAGGTCCGGGTCGGGGATCAGCATCATCGCGATCATGATGCGCTGGCCCATGCCGCCCGAGACCTCGTGCGGGTAGGCGCCGTACACCCGCTCGGGGTCGCGGATCCGCACCGCCTCCAGCATCTCCAGCGAGCGCCGCCGGGCTTCCGACGGCGACGCCTTGGTGTGCACCCGGTAGGCCTCGGCGATCTGCTTGCCGACCGTCATCACCGGGTTCAGCGAGAACTTCGGGTCCTGCATCACCATGGCGATGCGGTTCCCGCGGATCTCGCGGTACTGGCGCTCGGACAGCGACCGCAGGTCGATCCCGTCGAACTCCATCTTGCGGGCCTCGACGATTCCCGGCGGTCGGATCAGGCCGAGCACGGCGCGCCCGGTCATGGTCTTGCCGGAGCCGGATTCGCCGACGATGCCGACCTTCTCGCGGCCGACCGAGAAGCTGATGTTGCGGACCGCCTCGACCACGCGGGTGCGGGTCGGGAAGCGGACCGAGAGGCCGTCGACCTCGAGCAGCGGCTTGCCTGTCCCCCCGGTCATCGGCCGGACCTCGGGTCGAGGGCGTCGCGCAGGCCGTCGCCCAGCAGGTTGAAGCCGAGGCTGACCGTGAAGATCGCGAGGCCGGGCATGGTCGCCACCCACCATTGGTCCAGGATGTACAGCCGCCCGGTCGAGATCATCGCCCCCCATTCCGGCAGCGGCGGCTGGGCGCCGAGGCCGAGGAAGCCGAGGCCGGCGGCGGTCAGGATGATGCCGGCCATGTCGAGGGTGACCCGCACGATCACGCTGGACAGGCACAGCGGCATGACGTGGCCGATGACGATTCGCAGCGGCGAGGCGCCCTGCAGCCGGATGGCGGCGATGAAGTCGGAGTTCCGGATGGTCAGGGTCTCGGCCCGCGCGATCCGCGCGTAGGGCGGCCAGGAGGTGAGGGCGATCGCCAGCACCGCGTTGCCGATGCCCGGGCCCAGCGCCGCCACGAATGCCAGGGCAAGCACCAGCCGCGGAAACGCCAGGAACACGTCGGTGAACCGCATCAGCACGGTGTCGACCCAGCCGCCGGCATAGCCGGCGACGGTGCCGATGATCAGCCCGAACACCGGCGCCGTGACCACCACCAGCGCCACCACGTAGAGCGTGACCCGGGCGCCGTACAGCAGGCGGCTGAAGATGTCGCGACCGAGCTCGTCGCTGCCGAGCAGGAAGCCGGGACTGCCGGGCGGCAGCAGGCGCTTGCCGAGGTCCTGGGACAGCGGGTCGGCCGGCGCCAGCAGCGGCGCGAAGATGGCCGCCAGCACCAGCGCCACGACGATCGCCAGGCCGAGCATGGCCAGCGGGTTGCGGGCGAGGCCGACCCAGCCGAGATAGGCCTGCACGCAGCGGGCCTGCCAGCGGCTGGTCGGGGAATCCGTGGTCAGCCAGGCGCGCAGGCCCGGGCGGGCGGATCGGCCGAGGGCTTGATCGCTCATGTCAGCCTCCCTGGCGCGCCCGCGGGTCGACGAACCGGTACAGCACGTCGGACAGCAGGTTGAGGCCGATGAACACGGTGCCGACGACGACGGTGCCGCCGAGAACCGCGGCCATGTCGGCGGAGAGCAGGGCGTTGGTGATGTAGAAGCCGATGCCCGGCCAGGCAAACACGATCTCGGTCAGCACCGATCCCTCGAGCAGGTTGGCGTAGCTCAGCGCGATGACGGTGATCAGCGGCACCATGACGTTGCCGAGCGCGTGCCGCCAGATGACGCGCGCTTCCGACAAGCCCTTCACGCGGGCCGTCGTCACGTATTCCTGGGCCAGCTGCTCCAGCATGAAGCTGCGGGTCATGCGGCTGACATAGGCCAGCGAGTAGTAGCCGAGCACCGAGGCCGGCAGGATGATGTGGGCCAGGGCGTTTCCGAACACCTCGAAATCGCCGGCCAGCAGGCTGTCGATCAGGATGACGCTGGTGACCTGCGGGACGATGTCCTCGTAGAACACGTCCAGCCGCCCAGGTCCCGCGACCCAGTCGAGCTTGCCGTAGAAGATCAGCAACCCCATCAGGCCGAGCCAGAACACCGGCATCGAGTAGCCGAACAGGCCGAGCAGGCGGACCACGTGGTCGGGCCAGCGGCCCTGGTGCACGGCGGCGATCACGCCGGCCGGCACGCCGATCAGGACGCCGATGAAGGTGGCGACGGTGGCCAGCTCCAGGGTCGCCGGGAACACCCGTGCGATGTCATCGATCACCGGCCGCGAGGTCAGCAGCGAGGTGCCGAAGTCGCCCCGGATCACCTCGGTGATGTAGTTGAAGAACTGGATGATCAGCGGATCGTCCAGGCCCATCGCCTTGCGGGTCGCCTCGTAGACCTCGTTGGTGGCGCGCTCGCCGACCACGGCCAGGACCGGATCGATCGGCATGACACGGCCGATCAGGAAGGTGATCAGCAGCAGGCCGAGCATGGTGACCGCCAGCGATACCAGCAGGCGGCTGCCCCTCAGAATGCCGGAGCGGGAGGAGAGCAAGGCTCTCCTCCCGCCCGAGATGTTGCCGGTGAGGCTCATCAGGTTCCGATTACTTCGTGACGGTCCAGTAGTACACCGACGAGATCGCGCTGCCCGTCACCAGGCCCTGCACGTTCTTGCGGCGACCGGTCTGCTCGATCTTCTGGAACATGATCACGAACGGGCTGGTCTTCTGATGCTCGCGCTGGATGGCGCGGTACATCTCGGCGCGCTTGGCGGTGTCGGCCTCCTGCACGGCGGCCTCGGTCTCCTTGGTCATCTCCGGGATGTCCCAGGCGTTCCGCCAGGCCAGCTTGCCGGTCAGCTTCGCCTCGTCCGAGTTGTTCGGGTTGTGGGCGAAGGTGTCGGCGTTGGTGTGCGGGTCCGGATAGTCCGGGCCCCAGGCGCCGAGATAGACGTCGTGCTGGCGGGCGCGGTACTCGCCGAGCGACTGCTTGCCGGTCATCGGCGTCAGCTCGACCTTCATGCCGGCCTGGGTCAGGGTGCCCTGGATGGCCTGCGCCATCGCCATGTAGGTCGGCTCGTTACGGACGTTGATCTTGATCGAGATGTCGTCGGCGTGACCGGCCTCGGCCAGCAGCGCCTTCGCCTTGGCGATATCCAGCTTGTACGGCTTGTCCTTCAGCTCGCCGAGGTAGGTGAGCGGCAGGAACGCCTCGTGCACGGTGTACTGGCCGCGCAGGATCGTCTCGGTCATGCCCTTGTAGTCGACCGCCCACTTGAAGGCCTCGATGACCTTCGGATCGTTCAGCGGGGCCTTCTTCTGGTTCAGCGACATGTAGACGATACGGCCGCGCAGGTCCTCGTCGACCGCCAGGTCGGCGTTGCCGGAGATCGCGGCGATGTCCTCGGGGGTCAGGTTCCGCGCGACGTCGACGTCACCCTTCTCGAGCTGCAGGCGCTGGCTGGCCGACTCCGCGATGTGGCGGACGAACACGCGCTTCATCGCCGGCTTGGCGCGCCAGTAGTTCTCGTTGGCCTCGAGCACGTACGACTCGTTCGGCTTCCAGGACTTCAGGGAGTAGGCGCCCGAGCCGGCCGTGTTGGTCTTCAGCCACTCGTAGCCCATGTCGCCGTCCTTCTCGTGCGCCATGGCCGTCTTCTTGTCGACGATCGAGCCGATGGTGGCGCTGAGGCAGTTCAGCACGAAGGACTGCGCGTACGTCTTGTCGGTCTTGATGACCAGCGTCTTGGCGTCGGTCGCCTTGATCGTGTCTTCGATGTTGTCCTTGGTGAACCCGAACTGGGTCAGGATGAAGGACGGGGTCTTCTGCAGCAGGACCGCGCGGCGCAGCGAGAACTCGGCGTCCTCGGCGGTGAACGGGTTGCCGGACTGGAACTTGACGCCGTCGCGCATCGTCAGCGTGAAGGTCTTGCCGTCCTCGCTGACCGTCCAGGACGCCGCCAGGCCCGGCTGGTAGCCGGCGCTCAGGTTCTTCGGATCGAACTCGATCAGGTGGTCGTAGGTGTTCTGCAGCAGGTCGCCGCCGGAGAACTCGAACGCCTCGGCCGGGTCGAGCGATACGATGTCGTCGATGGTGGTCGCGACCACCAGCGTGTCTTTCGGCGTCGCCGACAGGGCTGCCGTCGAGGTCATGGTGACCACGGCCAGCATGCCCGCCGCGAACGCGGACGTGAATTTGGTCATCTGTGATGCCTCCTGTTAGGACCGGCGGTCGCGTTGATCCCCTGGACCGCCTTCCATGGACCGTCCCGATTGTTACCCATTTGTGCGACGCGAGAGAACCTGAATCCTTACCGACCGGTCAGGGCGGTCGACGCCCGTCGATGAATTCAGAACGCGGCACTCAGGCGAGCTTCCAGCCGCCGGCGACGTCGAGTACCTGGCCGGTCACGAAATGGCCGTCCGCCGAGGTCAGGAACAGCGCCGCCGCCGCCACGTCCGCGGGCGTGCCGAGCCGGCGCATCGGGGTGTCGGCGACGATCGCGTCGTTGACCTCGGTCGCCACCCCGCGCATCAGCGGCGTGTCGATCCGGCCGGGCGCCAGGGCGTTGACGTTGATGCCGCTCGGCCCGAGCTCGCCCGCCAGGTGCCTGGTCAGGCCGATCAGCCCGGCCTTGGTGGCCGGGTAGTGGGCGGCGACGAATCCGACATGGGTCTTCCCGGCGACCGAGGACTGGTTGACGATCGAGCCCCAGCCGCGCCGGGCCATCTCGGGGCCGAACACCCGCACGCCGTGGAACGCGCCGGTCAGGTTGACCTCCACCACCCGGTTCCACTCGGCCGGGTCCATCTCAAGCACCGAGGCCGGCTTGCCGGCGTGCTTCGGTGAGATGCCGGCGTTGTTGACCAGGATGTCGACCGGGCCGAGTGCCGCGGCGACCTCGTGGCCGGCCGCTTCGACGGCTTCGAAGCGGGCGACGTCGCAGGCGACGGCCATCGCCCTGTGGCCCGCCGCGGCGATCGCGCCCGCGGTGTCCTCGGCCGCGTTGCCGTTGGCGTCGAGCACCGCGACCGCCGCCCCGGCTTTCGCCAGCGCCTCGGCGATCGCCCGGCCGATGCCGGAGCCGCCGCCGGTGACGACCGCGACGCGGCCGGCGTGTGTCCTGCTCATGCGCCTTCCTCCGTTGGAGAATCGAGCGCCCGGATCGCCGCCCGGACGCCGTCGGGAATCGCCACCTTCTCGCCGGTGGCGTTGATCATCAGCACCAGCACCGCTGTGCACTGCGCGTGGCAGCCGGCCTCGCCCCAGGCGGCGTACTCCATCACGAACGAGGTGCGCCGCATCGAGCGCACCCGGGCGGTGATGAACACCGGGTCGTAGTAGGCGAGCGGCAGCAGGTAGCGGGCCTCCAGGGACATCATGACCGGGCCCGGCGTGTCCGGCGACAGCCGCGGCAGCCCGGCCGCCTGCAGGTAGCGGTTCCGCGCCGCCTCGAACCACAGCAGGAAGCTGGTGTGGTTGGCGTGCCGGAACGCGTCGACGTCGCTCCATTCGACCAGCCGCTCGAAGCCGAAGTGCCAGCCGGGGGCGATGCGGAATCGCGCGCGGGCCGCGTCGGAGATGCGGTCGGCGGGCGTTCCGGCGAGCCGGGGGTCGTCGGCGGGGGAAAGGCTGTCGTTCATGGCACAGGTCGCGCAGGTGGAATCGCGGCATCTTCGGCGAGCGGTCCGGCGTCGGCAACCGTCTGTGCCGGTCACGCTCGCCCGCGTTGACCGGCGGCCGGAGGTCGACTAGGGATTCCGGCAATCAGGCGGTACAGTAGGCCGCGAAGCGTCGAAGGACGGACAGGGAGATCGGCATGACCACGGAAGCTCTGAAGCAAGGCGCCGCCAGGGTATCTCGGCGCGACGCGATGGTCGCGGCCTTCCTGGCGCTGTTTCTCGGCAGCGTGCTGACCTTCGGGACCGGCATGGCGGCGCCGAACGCGGTGCACAACGCCGCGCACGACTGGCGGCATTCCATGGGCTTCCCCTGCCACTGAGCTGGTGGGCACCGAAGTGCTCCGGCGCATCCTGATATCCGCTCTGGTCGCCGGACTGCTGGCCGGGCTGGTCACGTCGGCGCTGCAGGCGGTGACCACCACGCCACTGATCCTGCAGGCCGAGACCTATGAGTCCGCAGTGCCTGCCGGCGGGCACGATCACGCCGCACCGGCTTCCACACACGACCATGCGGCTGCCGGGCACGTCCACGACGAGGACGCCTGGGCGCCGGCGGACGGGCTCGAGCGGACCTTCTACACGACCGTCGCGAACGTCGTCGGCGGCATCGGCTTCGCGCTGTTGCTGACCGCCGGCTTCGTGCTGCGCGGCGACCGCGTCGGTGGCCGGCG
>Ga0070728_10002608_pt1 | contig 21949 bp, 15 predicted proteins | sample tdDd471_FD_66723 | JGI IMG/M metagenome (GOLD analysis project Ga0070728, IMG submission 66723) | Marine sediment microbial communities from the Atlantic coast under amendment with organic carbon and nitrate - tdDd47.1 | ecosystem: Environmental > Aquatic > Marine > Coastal > Sediment | place... | reverse complement strand
GTCGCTCGGCCTGCCGCCGGAGGTGCCGGGCAGCGTCGCGGCCGATCTCGCGTCGCGCCAGGTCTGGTGGCTGTCGGCGGTGGTGACCGCGGCACTCGGGCTGTGGCTGCTGGCGTTCGGACGCTCGACCCTGTGGAAGCTCGCCGGCGTCGCGGTGCTCGCCCTGCCGCATCTGGTCGGCGCGCCGCACCCGCACGGCGGCGAGTCCGGGGTCGCGCCGCCCGAACTGGCGGCCCGGTTCGCTGCGACCTCGATCGTCGTCTCGGCGCTGACCTGGGCGCTGATCGGCTGGCTGTCCGGCACCGTCTACGAGCGCCTCGGACGGTCGGAGACCGGGGCCGAGACCGCGACGGCCTGAGACCGCCAATACCTGACTTCCCCTCATTTGACGTCATCCCGGACGAGCGCGCGTCGGCGCGGTCGAGCCGGGACCCACGAAGTGACGGGCCTCTCTTGCTTCGGCGACGGAGCGACGGGTAGGTCCCGGATCCGTCCCGCCTACGGCGACCCGGTCCGGGATGACGGCAGAAAAGGGGTGGCGCCGGGGTCGGCGACGCCGCTTCCCGAGCCCGGCTTCCTGCCGCTAGACTTCCTCGAAACACGGCGTGCCGTCCGGTGCGCTCAACCACGAAGACGTTCGAGGAAACGCCATGCCCGAGACCTTCGCCGTTGCCGGCGCCGGCCTGATCGGCCGCGCCTGGGCCATCGTGTTCGCCCGCGCCGGCCACCGCGTGCGCCTGTGGGACGGCGTGCCGGCCGCCCTGGACGCGGCCCTGCCGCTGCTGCGCGCCAACCTCGACGACCTCGAGGCCCAGGGCCTGATCGCCAGCGCCGCCGAGGTCGCCGGCCGGGTCGAGACCGTCGCGAGCCTGGGCGACGCGCTGGACGGCGCGATGTGGATGCAGGAATGCATCGCCGAGCAGGTCGAGCCGAAGGCGGCGCTGTTCGAGGAGGCCGACCGGCTGGCCGGGCCGACCGCGATCCTGGCGTCGTCGTCGTCGGCGATCGCCGCCTCGCGCTTCACCGAGGAACTGCCGGGCCGCCTGCGCTGCCTGGTCGCCCACCCGGTCAACCCGCCGTACCTGGTGCCGCTGGTCGAGCTGTGCCCGTCGCCCTGGACCGACCGGGCGGTGGTGGCCAAGGCCCGGACCGTCATGGAGGCGGTCGGCATGGTGCCGGTCTCGGTGAACCGCGAGGTCGAGGGCTTCGTGCTGAACCGGCTGCAAGGCGCGCTGCTGGCCGAGGCGTTCAAGCTGGTGGCCGACGGCACGATCTCGGCCGACGACCTGGACAAGACCGTCAAGGACGGGCTCGGCCTGCGGTGGTCGTTCATGGGCCCGTTCGAGACCATCGACCTGAACGCCCCCGGCGGGGTCGCCGACTACTGCGCGCGCTACGGCCCGTTCTACGAGCGCCTGCAGGCCGAGCAGGCGCCGGTGCAGGCCTGGGACGCCGACCTGGTCGCCCGCATCGAGGGCGAGCGCCGCAATCATCTGGCCGCCGACCAGTTGGGCGAGCGCCAGGTCTGGCGCGACCGCCGGTTGATGGCGCTGCTGCGCCACAAGAAGGACGCCACCGACGCATACGGGGGGTAAGTACCCCCTATCACCAGAGGATGATGCGTATGATCGTCTTTTCGGGTCTGTTGGCCAGGAAGCGGCGCGCCGGCGATGCTGGAGCATCGGCAAGCGGCGCTGACGCCGCCAGCGGGTCCGAAAAGCGACCCTCCGGGCGGCATTGCAAGCCCCTCGGACGTCGTCGCCCGACCCCTTGTGATGCTCCAGCATCACGGCGGGCCGGTCTCCTAGCCGAGGAGCGTGCAATGCCGTCATACGGATCATCCTCTGGTGATAGGGGGTACTAGCGATGCCGCGCGTCGTCCGGCTTTCCACCGATACCCCGTGGCAAGAGATCCGCACCACACCGGCGGACTGGAAGAAGGCCGGCCGCGCCAGGCTCGGCGCCCTGCTGCACCGGATGCACCTGATCCGCGCCTTCGAGGAGGCGGTGCTGGAGCTGGCCGGCGAGGGGCTGGTCAACGGCCCGGCGCATTCCTCGATCGGCCAGGAGGGGGCCGCCGTCGGCGCCATGGCGGCGCTGACGCCCGCCGACCAGATCAACGGCTCGCACCGCGCCCACCACCAGTTCCTGGCCAAGGCGCTCGGCCGCGTGCTGGACGGCGAGACCGCGGATCCGCTGGCCGGCGACGAGCACCCGGCGGTGGCGCCGATGCTGACGCGCACGCTCGCCGAGATCATGGGGCTGCGGCCCGGCTTCACCGGCGGGCGCGGCGGCTCGATGCACCTGCGCTGGGCCGAGGCCGGCGTAGTCGGCACCAACGCCATCGTCGGCGGCGGTGTGCCGTTCGCCCTGGGGGCCGCCTGGTCGCGCAAGCAGGCCGGCACCGGCGACGTGGCGGTGACGTTCTTCGGCGACGGCGCGCTGAACATCGGCGCGGCGCTGGAGAGCCTGAACCTGGCGGCCGCCTGGAACCTGCCGATCTGCTTCTTCGTCGAGAACAACCAGATCGCGGTGGCGACCCGGGTCGACGAGGCGACGCGCGAGACCCGGCTGTCGGCCCGCGGCCTCGGATTCGGGATCCCGGCGTTCCGGGTCGACGGCATGGACCCGCTGGCGGTCGCGCTGACCATGGACAGGGCGGTCGCCATGCTGCGGGCCGGCGAGGGGCCGGTGCTGGTCGAGGCCGACACCTACCGCTACTTCCACCAGTCCGGCCCGCTGCCGGGCTCCGCCTTCGGCTATCGCAGCAAGGAGGAGGAGGATGCCTGGCGGGCCCGCGACCCGATCAGGCGGGCGGCGCGCGAGGCGGTGGCCGCCGGCCTGATCTCCGAGGCCGAGGACGCCGAGCTGCGCGAGCGCTCGGTCCGGACCATGAGCGAGGTGGCGGCCAGGCTGGTCGAGCCGGAGGGCAACGGCCGCCGGATCGTGCCGGCACTGTGGCCGGACATCGCGACCGTCGACGACGGCCTGCGCAGCGACGGCCGCGAGTTCGCCGGCGTCGAGTTCGTCGAGCTCGATACCTACAAGGGCGCGGTCGCCGAGCGGAAGTTCATCGACGTGGTCAGCGCCGTCATGGACCGGCGGATGGCGCGCGACCCTCGGGTGATCGTGCTGGGCGAGGACATCCATCGGCTGCGCGGCGGCACCAACGGCGCCACCAAGGGCCTGTACGAGAAGTACCCGGACCGGGTGCTGCCGACCCCGATCTGCGAGCAGACCTTCAGCGGATTCGCCGGCGGCGTGGCCGTGGACGGACGTTACCGACCGGTGGTCGAGTTGATGTATCCTGATTTTGCATTAGTGGCTTGCGACCAATTGTTCAACCAGATCGGCAAGTTCCGGCACATGTTCGGGGACACCCTGACCATGCCGGTCGTCGTGCGCGGCAAGGTCGCCATGGGCTCGGGCTACGGCTCCCAGCACTCGATGGATCCGGCCGGGCTGTATGCGCTGTTCCCGGGCTGGCGGATCGTCGCCCCGACCACGCCGTTCGACTATGTCGGGCTGATGAACTCGGCCCTGACCTCGGACGACCCGGTGCTGGTGATCGAGCATCTGGAGCTGTACGCGTCGTCGGGCCTGGGGCCGGTCGACGACTACGACTTCCACGTCCCGCTCGGCCGGGCCCGGATCGCCCGCCAGGGCAGTGCCGTGACCGTCGTGACCTATCTGGCGATGGTCGAGCGCATGCGGGCGGCGGCCGAGCGGCTGGGGATCGACGCCGAGATCGTCGACCTGCGCAGCCTCGACCGGGCCGGGCTGGACTGGGACACCATCGGCGCCAGCGTCCGCAAGACCGGTGCCCTGGTGGTCGCCGAGCAGGGGCCGCTGACCGGGTCCTACGGCCAGATGGTGTCCGACGAGGCCCAGCGCCGGCTGTTCGACTGGCTGGACGCCCCTGTGCTGCGGATCCACGGCGGCGAGGCGTCGCCGACGATCTCGAAGGTGCTGGAGCAGGCGGCCCTGGCCAACGACGCCAGGGTCGAGGCCGGGCTGCGCCGGGCGATGGCCGAGATCGGCCGACCGCTGCCGGCGGCGGCGGAATAGAGGTTATTTCTCGAACAGGTCGGAGAGCCGGTCGACCCGCCGGATGCCGGGGAACAGCCGCCACCACAGCGCGGTGATGCCGATGGTGACGATGCCGCCGACCAGCACCGACGGCACCGAGCCGATGGCGCCGGCCATCATGCCGGCCCGGAAGTCGCCGAGCTCGTTCGAGGCGTTGATGGCGACCGAGTTGACCGCGCTGACCCGACCGCGCATGCCGTCGGGCGTGGCGATCTGCACCAGGGTCTGGCGGATGTAGACGCTGACCATGTCGGCGCCGCCGTACACCCCGAGCGCCAGCAGCGACAGCCAGAACGTCTCGGACAGGCTGAACACCACGATCGATCCGCCGAAGATCGCCAAGGCGACGAAGAACGCCGGGCCCATGTGGCGCGGGGCCGCGATCTGGGTGAGCGCCAGGCCGATCGCCAGCGACCCGACCGCCGGCATCGCCCGCATCACCCCGAGCCCGTCGGGCCCGACGTGCAGCACGTCGCTGGCGAACACCGGCAGCAGCCCCATCACGCCGCCGAACAGCACCGCCATCAGGTCGATCGAGATCGCGCCCAGCACCAGCTTGTTGCGCCAGACGTAGGAGAACCCGCCGAGGATCATCGCCAGCCCGAACGGCTCGCGCGCCTGCACCTTGAGGCGGGCGCCGATCGCGCCCACCGAGACCGCCGACACCGCGAAGGTCGCCAGGATCACCCAATAGACGCCGTCGCCGGTCCAGGCGATCAGCAGGCCGCCGAGCGCCGGGCCGATCAGCTGCGCCGCCTTGCCGGCCGAGGACGAGTAGGCGACCGCGTTCGGGAACTGCGGGCGCGGCACCAGGTTCGGCAGGATCGCCTGGCTGGCGGTATGGAAGAACGAGCGCGCCGCCCCGTGCAGCACCAGCACCGCCAGGATCGGCCAGACCGCGCCGTCGTCGTGCCTGAGAATGGCGATCAGCAGCCCGACCACGACCATGTGCGTGAGGTTGCAGGCGAACTGGATGCGCTTGCGGTCGAACCGGTCGGAAGCCAGCCCGGAGACCAGGAACAGCGCCAGGGCCGGCGCGAACTGCGCGAGCCCGACCAGGCCGAGGTCCACCGGGTCCCTGGTCACCTGATAGACGTGCCAGCCGACCGCGACGGTCAGGGCCTGCACGGCGATGGTGTTGCTGGTCCGCCCGCTGACGAACAGCAGGAAGTCGCGGTTGCGCAGGAGCGGCGTCGGTTCGGCGGTGTCCATCGGCGGGAGGTGCTGGTCGGGCAGGGCGACGGACTATACGCGGCGATGTTCGCGCTGTCGCGTCAGCCTGTTGGGGTCATCATCCTTTCTCTGTCGGCCTGAGGTGCTCGCGTAGCGAGCCGCGAAGGCCATGCTTCAGCCGGCCCTTCGCGGCCGCACGATGTGCGGCACCTCAGGGCGACAGAAAACGGCTAGGCTGTCCGGCAGGTGTTCATTTCGGCGAGGAATCTCTCCCCATGCTTCGTCTCGGCCTCATCGGCGCCGGTGCCATCGGCGCGCACGTGATCGACCTGGTGGCGCGCGACCTGTCGGACCGGGTGACGATCCCGGCGGTGCTGGTGCGCCGGCCGCGCCCCGAGGCGCCGGGGCCGAAGCTGCTGGCCGACCCCGAGGCGTTCCATGCCGAGACCTTCGATGTGGTGCTGGAAGGCGCCGGCCACCAGGCGGTGCGGGACCACGTGCCGCGGCTGCTGGAACGCGGGGTGAGCGTGATCATGACCTCGATCGGGGCGTTGACCGACGACGCGCTGCATGCCCGCTGCCGCGAGGCGGCCGAGGCCGGCGGCGCCACCCTGACCCTGGCCTCGGCCGGGATCGGCGCCCTCGACATCCTGTCGGGGGCGGCGATGGGCGGTCTCGATTCGGTCGAGATGATCGTCCGCAAGGACCCGAGCGCCTGGTTCGGCACCGCCGCCGAGGAGATGTTCGACCTAGCCGGCATGACCGAGCCCACTGTGATCTTCGAGGGCACCGCGCGCGAGGGGGCCGCGACCTACCCGCAGAACGTCAACATCTCGGCCGCGGTGGCGCTGGCCGGCATCGGCCTCGATCGCACCCGGCTGACGATCGTCGCCGACACCACCATCGACACCCATGTCATCGAGGTCCGGGCGAAGGGCGCCTTCGGCTCGTTCAGCTTCGTCGAGGACGTCGCGGTCGCCGAGGAGAACCGCAAGACCGGAAAGATCGTAGCGATGGCGGTCACAAAGACGGTCCGGCAGCTGGTGTCGTCGGTACGGATCGGGGGGTGAGCGGAGACTGACACCGGCCCTTCGCGGCCCTGCGCTCCGCTCCGGGCACCTCAGGGCGACAGGGTAAGGAGTTCTGTCGCCCTGAGGTGCCGCGCGTCGCGCGGCCGCGAAGGACCGGTGTCAGCCGCTCTAGCCTTTTTCAGAGGCCGGAAACGTCACCGCCTCGATCTTGTTGCCGTCGGGGTCGTGCACGAACGCGCCGTAGTAGGCCGTCATCGCCGCCTGCCGCGGCCCCGGCGCCCCGGCGTCGGTTCCGCCGTACTCCAGGGCGGCCGCGTGGAACGCCCGCACCGCCGCCTCGTCGCGGGCGCGGAGCGCGATGTGGGCGCCGGTGCCGGGTCCGACCGGGGCCATGCCCTCGCGCAGGTTCAGCCAGACTTCCGGGTACTTCTTGCCGAACCCGACCGTGCGCTCGCGCTCGACCAGCCGGGTGTAGCCGAGCGGGCCGAGCAGCCCGTCGTAGAACGCCGCGGCGGCGGCGAGGTCGCTGACGGCGACCGAAACGTGGTCGATCACGGTGCTTTCCTCCGGTTCTCCAGCTCGTCGATGGTCTTCGGCCAGTCCTTCTTCAGCAGCGTCGACAGCGCCCGGTCGGCCAGCAGCTTGCCGCCGGTCTGGCAGCGCGGGCAGTAGTTGGTCTCGTTGGCGGCGTGCACGATCCGCTGGATCGGCGTGCCGCAGGCCGGGCACGGCTTGCCGTATTTGCCGTGCGCCGCCATCGCCGGCCGGAACGCCGTCACCTTGGTCGGCCAGCCATCGCCGACCTCCCGGCGTCCGCGCTCGATCCAGTCGAGCAGGGTGGTGCGCGTCGCCTCGTACAGCCGGGTGACCTCGTCCCCGGTCAGCTTGGACGTCATGGCGATCGGCGACAGCCCGGCGGCGTGCAGGATCTCGTCGGAATAGGCATTGCCGATGCCGGCGCACAGATGCGGGTCGGTGAGCGCGCGCTTGAGGGTGTGGTTCTCGGCGGTCAGGGCCGCGGCGAAGTCGTCGCGGGCGGCCTCCAGCGGCTCGATGCCGCCCGGATCGTGCTCGGCCAACGCCTCGACCCCGCGCACCAGATGCAGGCTGGCGCGCTTCTTCGAGCCCATCTCGGTGAGGATGAGGGTTCCGTCGCCGGACGGACCGCCGGCGAAGTCGAAGGCGGCGAGGCCCTTCTTCCCCGGCAGCGGTGCGCCTGCCGCGGCCCATTGCAGGCGACCGGCGATCATCAGGTGCAGCACCAGGAACAGCCCGCCATCGGGGCCACCGTCGAGGCCGATCACGATGCGCTTGCCGAGCCGGCGCAGGCTCTCGACCCGGTGGCCGGCCGCGGCCTTGATCGGCGGATCGACCGAGCGCACCAGGAACGGGCTGGCGATCCTGAGGCCGGTCAGCTCGGCCCCGAGGATGCGGCGCTCCAGCGCCTCCAGGTAGATCGCGATGTCCGGCAGTTCCGGCATGGCACGAGTGTCGTCCGGCGCTCCGGCGCGGGCAAGCCGCCGGTGGTCTTTCCCTGGGGCGGCCGGCGGGCTAGGTAGAGGAAGACCCAGCGAGGGAGCGAACCATGTCCGACCTGCCCGCGACCATGACCGCGATCGAGATCACCCAGCCCGGCGGCCCCGAGGTGCTGAAGCCGACCACGCGGCCGGTGCCGGCGGCCGGCGACGGAGAGGTGCTGGTCAAGGTGGCGTTCGCCGGGGTGAACCGGCCGGACTGCCTGCAACGGGCCGGCGGCTACCCGCCGCCGCCGGGCGCCTCCGACATCCCCGGGCTGGAGATCGCCGGCGAGGTGGTCGCGGTCGGCCCGGGCGTGACCCGCTGGAAGGTCGGCGATCCGGTCTGTGCGCTGGTGGCGGGCGGCGGCTATGCCGAGTACTGCACGGCGCCGGCCGACACCTGCTCGCCGCCGCCCAGGGGCTACGGCCTGGCCGAGGCGGCTGCCCTGCCGGAGAACTACTACACGGTCTGGACCAACGTGTTCGAGCGCGGCCGCCTGCAAAAGGGCGAGACCATCCTGATCCACGGCGGCTCGTCCGGCATCGGCACCACCGCGATCCAGCTCGCCCATGCGTTCGGCGCCAAGGTGTTCGCCACCGCCGGCTCGGCCGACAAGGTCAAGGTCTGCGAGGAGCTGGGGGCGGCCCGCGGCATCAACTACCGCGACGAGGACTTCGTCGAGGTGATGAAGGAGGCCGGTGGCGCCGACGTCATCCTGGACATGGTCGGCGGCCCCTACATCCAGCGCAACCTGGACTGCCTGAAGCTGGAGGGCCGGCTGGTGCAGATCGCGTTCCTGCAGCCGCCGGTGGTCGACAAGTTCAACTTCCTGAAGGTCATGACCCAGCGCCTGACCATCACCGGCTCGACGCTCAGGCCGCGCACGGTGGCCCAGAAGGCCGCCATCGCCCGGCAGCTCGAGGACAAGGTCTGGCCGCTGCTGGAGGCCGGCACCGTGAAGCCGCTGATCCACTCGACCTTCCCGCTGGCCGACGCCGCCGGCGCCCATGCACTCATGGAGTCCAGCCAGCACATCGGCAAGATCCTGCTCGAGGTGTGAGGGTTCCCGGAATCCGGGAAGGTGGCAGCGCGGCTGGCACATCTGACATGACGACGGCGCCGGGTTTCACTGGAACCGGGCGCTCCGACCGCATAGATGCCGGGCTGCGTGCCGGCACCGGGCGGTGGCCGGCGCTGGGACAGCTGCATTCCCGGAGGGCGGCCGAGAATGACCGTATTCATCACCCTGATCGGCGGCTTCGGCGCCCTGTTCATGGGCATCAAGCTGCTGACCGCCGGCGCGAAGGAGATGGTCGGCCATCGCTTCCGCCGGGTGCTGCGCCACCTGACCCGTTCGTACCCCTATGCCGCGCTGTTCGGCCTGGCGACGGGGCCACTTACGCTCAAGACCAGCGTGCTGTTCTACACCGTGACCGGCATGGTCTCGGCCAGGGCGCTGTCGCTGAGGCGGGGCGCCGACGTGATCGTGTGGGCGAACATCGGCGGCTCGCCGGTCATGTTCCTGGTCGCGGTGGATTCCAGGCTGCTGGACATGGCGGTGCTCGGCGTCGCGGGCGCGATGTACCTGTTCGACCTGCACCGGCGCGAGCGGACCCGCCATCTGGCCCAGGCGGCGCTCGGGGCGGGGTTGCTGATCCTCGGGATCAACCTGATGCAGGAGGCCGCCGGCCTGATGAAGGGCACGGCGCTGCTCGACGCGTCGCTGCAGCTCGCCACCGTCAGTCCGCTGGTCGCGGTCGCCATCGGACTCGCCTTCGGGCTCGTCATGCCGGCCCTGGTAATCGCCATCGTCGCGGTGTCGCTGGTGGCGGCCGGCGCCATGGAGTTCCTGACCACCGGGTTCCTGCTGGTCGGTGGGATCGTCGGCAACCTGTCGCGCACCCTTGTCTACATGCGCCGTTTCGAGCGGGCGACGCAGACGCTGGCCTACTTCAACGTCGTCAACCAGTTCGCGGCCACCGTGCTGGTGGCCGGCCTGCTGGCGGTCGAACAGGCCGGCGCCGGGCGGCCGGTCACCGGCATTACGGAATGGTTCGCACCGCATGATCTGGCGGCACAGTGCGTGATCCTGCTCGTCCTGTGGGAACTGGCCTCGATCGGCATCGCGCTGGCGTTCCGGGACCGTGGTCTCATGCTCGCCGGTCGCCTGGTCCGGGTGTCAAAGATCGACCGGCTCTCGACACCGCGGTACCTGCCGGCCGAGCCGACATCGGACTCCGAGACCGCGCCGATACTCGTGGAGAAGGAGATGATCCGGCTGCTGCCGCACCTGTGCGCGATGATCGAGTCGGTCGGTACCGATCCGACGCGGTCGCCGGCGCACGGGCCCGCGGTTCTGCACGATGCCAATCTGGCGCTCGCGTCGCGTATCGAGACCTTCATCCAGGAGATTCAGGACCGAAGTCAGTCCCGCAGCTTCCTGATCGACGGCAGCCTGCTGAAGTGGCGGGTCCGGATCGCGGCGGAACTGACCGGGACGGTGACGGCGTTCGTCGCGGCCGCCGGGCAGGCCGGCCGGATCCGGGGACTCGAGGCTTCCGTGGAAGCGATGGCCGAGAGCCTGCACTTCCTGATCGACAGTACTGCCGAAGCGCTGGAGTCCGAGGACCCGCAGGACCTCGCGACTGCGTACACCCTCACCGGCGACCGGACCGATCTGATCCAGCGGACGCGCGAGCGGCTGGTCCGCGACCTGACGGGGCTGGATCGCGACGGTCATCAGGCCCTGTTCGAGCTGTCCTCTCGGTTCGAGCGCGCGGTCTGGCTGCTGCACCGTCTGCTGCCGCAGCCCCGGCCGACGGGGCCGGCGAGCACGCTCACAGCCAGTACGGCTTGAGAATGGATGCGGCCCGGGCGGTGTCGACCCGGGCGGCGCGGTCGGCGATCTCGTCGCACCAGGCGCGGGCGGCGGCGTCCAGCTCCCGGCGGGCCGCCGGCACCGCACGCCAGAAGTCCCAGTCCGAGACCTCTTGCTTGCCGAGCGCCAGCAGGTCGCGGGCCAGGTTGACCTGCATGAACCACTCCCCGCAGGCGTCGCCGTGGCCGAAGGCCGCCGGGTCGGCGGCACCGGCGCGGACCTGCCGCCACGCCTCGCCGGCGGTCAGGAAGGCGCCGTCCGGCATGTCGAGGATGTCGAAACCGATGCCCAGTTCCCGGCGGTGCGGTCCGTCGAGCTGCGCATCCGCGCGCGCCCAGCGATCGCCGGCTGTGCGGTACTCGCAGATCCAGTGATCGGCATGGCCCTCCGCACGGAAGTAGCTCGCGAAGCCGCAGCGCACCCGGGCCGGCACCCCGCGGTGGCGCAGGAACGCGGTCAGCAGCAGCGCATAGTCTCGGCAGGTGCCGAACGCCCTGTCCCGCGGTGCCCGGGGGCTGGTCAGCGACCCGCCGGCCCGGGCTTCCGCAAGGCGCTCCGAGACCGGGCGGGTCGCCCGCGAGGCTTCGGCGAAGTCGGCGGCGGTCAGGCCGTACAGGTGGAGGCCGGCATCGTGGATCAGCAGGCCCTGCACGGTCTCGACCAGCGGACCTGTTCCGGCGGGCAGGGCGTCCAGCGCCTCTGCGTGCGGACCCGGGTCGGTCCACGGCCCGTGGATTGCGTAGTCGTGCGGGGCGCCGGTCATCGCTCAGTGCGCCGCGTCGGGCGGGATCGGCTTGTCGAAGCCCATGATCGGCGCGGCCGCTTCCGGGTCGATCACCGCGTTGATCAGGTATGGGCCGTCGCAGGCGAGGCCGCGCGCCAGCGCCGCCGGCAGCGCGGCCGGGTCGGTCACGCTCTCGCCCCGGCACTTCAGGGCCCGGGCCACCTCGGAGTAGTCGACCTCCAGGAAGTCGCAGTCGAGGTAGCTGCCCATCGCCAGCTCCTCCCAGTGCCGCTGGAACGCCAGGGTGGAATTGTTGAACACCACCGTCAGCACCTTCACGCCGTAGCGGGCGGCGGTCTCCAGCTCGTTCATCACGTAGCCGAAGCCGCCGTCGCCGGCGACGCAGATCACCGTGCGCGACGGGTCGCCGAGCCGGGCGCCGATGGCGGCCGGCAGGCTCCAGCCGATCCCGGCGGTGCCGCGCGGCGACAGCATGAAGCGGCCGGCGGCCGGCACGTCGAGCTGGCTCATCGCCCAGCCGGTGACGTAGCTGGCGTCGGTGACGATCAGGGTCGACGGGTCGACGACCCGGCCGATCTCGGCCATCACCCGTTCCGGACGCATCGGTCGGCGGTCGGATTCCGCGACGGTCGCCAGCTCGCGGTTCACCTGCTCCGTCAACTCGGCCATGCGGCCGCCGTTGCCGCGGTCGGTCCGCCCGATCGAAGCGGCCCGACAGTGCGCCAGCAGGTCGCGCAGGCTGTCGCGCACGTCGCCGACCATCGGCACGTCGGTCGGGAAGTTGCGGCCGATCTCGCCCGGGTCGACGTCCAGGTGGATCAGCGCGGTGCCGGGCTTCGGCAGGGTCCAGTTCGAGTAGCAGATCTGCCCGGTGCGCGAGCCGAGCACGAACACCACGTCGGCCTCGTCCAGCAGCGTGTTCGGCACCTTGCCGCGGCCGTACAGACCGCCGGTCGAGGTGCCGAGCACGCCGGCCGACAGCGGGTGGCCGTCGGCGATCGCGCCCTTGCCGGTCATGGTGGTGGCGACCGGCGCGGCGAACCGCTCGGCCAGCTCGGCGATCTCGGCGAACGCCCCGGAGGCGACGCTGCCGCCGCCGGCGACGATCAGCGGCCTTTCGGCCTTGGCCAGCAGCTCGGCGGCACGGGCGAGGGCCGCCGAGTCGGCGCGGGTCCGCACCGCCGGGAACCGGGAATAGGGCGCGTCGGCGACCGGGTCGCCTTCGGTCTCGGCGGCCATCACGTCGGTCGGGCACAGCAGCGCGACCGGGCCGGGCCGGCCGGAAGTGGCGATCCTGAGCGCGGTGCGGGTCAGCTCGGCGGTGCGTTCCGGCAGGTCGATGCGCAGCACCGCCTTCACGAACGGCGCGAGCGCGGCGGCGTGGTCGAGGGCGCTGCCGGCGTGCCGGCCCTTGATCCGCAGTGGGTGGTCCTGGACCAGGGCCACGACGGGCACCGAGGACTGCAGCGCCTCCAGCAGCCCGGTGATCAGGTTGGTGGCGCCGGGGCCGGAAGTCGACGCGCACACGCCGGGCCGGCCGGTCGCCTGGGCGTAGCCGTGCGCCATGATCGCGCCGTGCTTCTCGTCGCGCACCGTGACCACCTTGGTCACCGCCCGGTCGACCGCGTGGAACACCTGGATCGGGTCCTCCATGCCGAACAGGCAGGCGACGCCGTGCGCCTTCAGGGTCTCGTACAGGATGCGGCCGGCGGTGGCTTTCATCGGGGGGATCCTCTGGCGGGTGGTTTTGGATGAACGCATGGCAGGCGTGGCGGGGCAATGGGGCGTGGGTCCCGGATGCGTCCGCTGCGCGACCGCTCCGGGATGAGGGAGGGCAGGGGGAGTTTCTCGGAGTCCTCATCCCGGACGCAGCGAAGCGGAGATCCGGGACCGATCCGCCGGGTGTTCGCGCGCCGGTGGTCGTGCCATAATCCCGGCCCATTCCCGGAACCCGCTCCGTTCCCATGTCCCGCTCGCAGCAGCACTCTCGACGCGTCGACACCCAGGTCGACGCGCAATACGGCATCGACGTCTCCAAGTTGGACGCGGCGGTGCTGTGGCGCATCACCGCCATGGCGTTCCGGCACCGGCTGCGCATGGCGGTGGCGATCTTCGCGACGCTGTGCGCCGGCAGCTTCCAGCTCCTGGTGCCGCAGTATCTCGGCCGCGCCGTCGATCAGGCGCGCGGGCTGCTGGCCGGGGCCGCCGCCGGCGACGTAGCGCGCTCGGCCGCCGAGGACGCGCTGTTCACGACCGCGATGCTGTTGCTCGGCGCGGCCATCGCGCGCGGCAGCTTCACCATGCTGCAGAACTACCAGGGCGAGGCGGTCGGCCAGCTGATCGGCTACCAGCTCCGGCTCGACTACTACCGCAAGCTCCAGTCGCTCAGCCTGTCGTGGCACGACCGGGTGCACACCGGCGACCTGATGACCCGCGGCATCCTCGACATCGAGGGGGTGCGACTGTGGGTCGACACCGGGGTGCTGCGCTCGATCCTGCTGACCGTGCTGATCGGCGGCGGCGCGGTGGTGCTGTTCCGCAACGACCCGGTCCTGGCGCTGGCGGCGCTGAGCTTCGTGCCGATCGTCGGCATCCGCGCCTCGATCGCCCGGCTCAAGCTGCGCGACACCTGGATCGCCCTGCAGGACCAGATGTCGCTGCTGACCAAGGTGATGGAGGAGAACCTCGGCGGCATCCGGGTGGTCCGGGCGTTCGCCGCCCAGGCCCACGAGCTGGCGCGCTACGACGCGATCTCCGACACCGCGCTGGCGATCGCCAGCCGCCGGGTCAGGCTGTTCGTGCTGTCGACCACCCAGATGACCTTCGTCTACTTCCTGGCGATGGGGCTGACCCTGTGGGTCGGCGGCACCAAGGTGGTGGCCGGCGAGGTCACGCTCGGCCAGCTCGCCGAGGCGCTCGCCTTCATGCTGATCCTGCAGATGCCGGTCCGGCAGATCGGCTGGATGATCAACTCGATCGCCCGCGCCTCGACCTGCGGCGGAAGGCTGTTCAACGTGCTCGACCTGGAGCCGTCGATCTCCGACGCGCCGGATGCGAGACCGTTGGCGGTCGGCGAGGGCGTGCTGCGGTTCGAGGGCGTCGGCTTCCGCTACCCGGCCGCCGCGCGCGACGACCGCATCCTGGAGGACGTCAGCTTCGAGGCCCGGCCGGGCCGGATGATCGGCATCGTCGGCCCGCCCGGTTCCGGCAAGACCACCATCGCCCAGCTGATCGGCCGGTTCTACGACGTGGCCGAGGGCCGCATCACCCTGGACGGCCAGGACATCCGCGGCGTGACGCTGAAGTCGCTGCGCGCCGCCGTCAGCATCGTGCCGCAGGAGCCGTTCCTGTTCACCGCCAGCATCGACCACAACGTGGCCTACGGCGACCCGTGGGCCGGTCGCACCGACATCGAGAAGTCGGCGCAGATGGCGCAGCTGCACAGCTACATCAAGGGCCTGCCGCAGGCCTACCAGACCCTGGTCGGCGAGCGCGGGGTGTCGCTGTCGGGCGGCCAGCGCCAGCGGCTGTCGATCGCCCGCGCCGTGCTGCCGGACGCCAAGGTGCTGGTGTTCGACGACTCGACCGCCGCCGTCGACGCCGCCACCGAGCGCCGGATCCGCGAGGCGCTGCGCGAGTTCACCCGGGACCGCGCGGTGATCGTGATCGCCCACCGGCTGAGCTCGTTGATGCACGCCGACGAGATCCTGTTCCTGGAGGCCGGGCGGATCGTCGAGCGCGGCAGCCACGACGCGCTGATGGAGCAGGGCGGCCGCTACGCCCAGCTCTACGAGCTGCAGGCCCGCAGCGTTGCCGGGGAGGGCGCACCATGAGCGCGCCCGAGAAGACCCCGACCGCGCCGCATCCCGAGCAAGGTCGGGAGCGCCCCCAGCCGCTGGCCGTGGTCGGCTCCCAGGTCGACCAGGAGGAGGAGCTGTTCGGCCGCGCCTTCGACCCGTGGGTGGTGAAGCGCTTCCTGACCTACCTGGCGCCGTACCGCCGGCGCATCCTGCTCGGCGTCGCCGCGGTGCTGACTTTCACTGCCACCCAGCTCTCGATCCCGCTGATCGTGCGCGCCGCCATCGACCACGCGCTTGCCGACGGGGCCGGCGGTCTCGACCTGCTGAAGCTGTTCGTCGGGGTGTTCGTCGGCGTCGTGGCGCTGAACTACGCCGCCAACCACCTGATGGAGGCGACGGTCAGCCGGACCGCCCAGCACCTGCTGTTCGACCTGCGCCGGGCGATGTATGCGCACCTGCAGGTCGTCTCGCTGTCGTTCATGGACAAGACCGAGGTCGGCCGCCTGATGTCGCGGCTGCAGGGCGACGTGTACGCCCTGCAGGAGTTCCTGGAGTCCTCGATCTTCGCGATCGGCGACCTGGTGCTGCTGTTCGGTATCGTCGCGGTGGTGCTCAGCCTGAATCCGGCGCTCGGCGGCCTGACCCTGTCGGTGGTGCCGCTGCTGCTGCTGGTGCGGATCGTCTGGCTGCCGCTTGCCCGCAAGGCGTTCATGGCGGCGCGCGAGGCTTCCAGCGCGGTCAACGGCGCGCTCGCCGAGAACGTCCACGGCATCCGCGCGATTCAGGAGCTGGGTCGCGAGGAGGTGAACTTCCGGCTGTTCGAGACCAAGGCCCGCACCAATTTGAACGCCCACCTGCTCGCCTCGAAGTTCACCAACGTGATGATCCCGATCGTCGACACCCTGACCGGCTCGGCGATGGCGATCGTGGTGGTGGCCGGTGGCTCGATGGTGCTGTCGGACAGCCTCGACATCGGCGTGATGGTGGCGTTCCTGTTCTACGTGCAGCGGTTCTTCGACCCGATCCGCTCGCTGACCCTGCAGTACTCGATCATGCAGCGCGCCATGGCGGCCGGGCAGCGGATCTTCGAGGTCACCGACGTCGACGTCGAGGTTGAGGACGCCCCCGATGCCGAGGACCCGGCCGAGATCGACGGCGCGGTCGAGTTCCGCAGCGTCACCTTCGGTTACGTGCCCGGGAACCCGGTGCTGCACGACGTCAGCTTCAAGGTGGCGCCGGGCGAGACCGTGGCGCTGGTCGGGCCGACCGGCTCCGGCAAGACCAGCACGACCGCCCTGGTGCACCGGTTCTACGACGTCTGGCAGGGCCAGGTGCTGGTCGGCGGCCGCGACGTGCGCAACGTGACCCAGGCCTCGCTCGGCCGCCACATCGCCATGGTGCTGCAGGAGCCGTTCCTGTTCTCCGACACGGTCGAGGCCAACATCCGCTACGCCCACGCCGCGGCGACCCGGGCCGACGTCGAGGCGGCGGCCAGGGCGGTCGGCGCCCACGAGTTCATCCTGAAGCTGCCGCAGGGCTACGACACCATGCTGGAGCAGCGCGGCGCCAACCTGTCGCTCGGCCAGCGCCAGCTCATCAGCTTCGCCCGCGCCCTGGTGGCCGACGCCCGCATCCTGGTGCTCGACGAGGCAACCGCGAACGTCGACAGCTACACCGAGCTGGAGATCCAGCAGGCACTCGCCCGCCTGCTGCAGGGCCGCACGGCGTTGGTGATCGCGCATCGCCTCGCGACCATCCGCGGCGCCGACCGCATCATCGTGCTGCAGGACGGCCGCAAGATCGAGGAGGGCCGGCACGACGCCCTGGTCGCCGCCGGCGGCCTGTACGCCCGGCTGTACCGCATGAACTACGCCAGCTTCGACGACATCCCGGACGAGGAGATCGCCAAGGCGACCCGTGAGGACGGGAAGGCAACCTGAGCCCCCGCCGCCGCTCCCTCAGAACCCCAGCGACGGCTGGTTGATCAGGGTCCACTCGAACCGCGACCGCTCCGTCGGGGTCAGCGGCGAGGCGCCGAGGGCGCCGGTGGTGCCGACCGGGTTGGGGTCGCAGAGATAGACGCTGTGCATCAGGTTCTTCAGCCGGATCGTGCTCGGCTCGCCGTCGAGCACCTCCATGGCCCAGTACTGGTCGGGGCAGTCGCCGCCGTCATGGACCGTCATGGTGCCGTCGGAGTCGGCGAGGACCCAGCTGTTGAAGCGCTCGTTGGCGATCTTGAAGCGGTTCGGCAGGTACTGCAGGAAGAACCAGTAGGTGTTCTCCCCGTAGCTGGTGCCGGCATAGGCGCACAGACCGTTGTTCCCGTGCCATTCGCCGGTCTGGGCGATGACGTTCGAGGTGAAGACGTTCTGCAGCATGATGGGCAGGGCGGGACAGACCCAGCTGACCGACGTGGCGGCGTCGATGGCCATGGCGGTTCCTTTCTTCCGATCCGGTCGAACCTCGGGGCACGTCCCCGACGCGTTCGAGCTTGCGGAAGTCGCCGGCCGGAATCCTGAAACCCTCCCGAAAGAAAGCCGAAATCGTGCGTGCGCCGCCCCGCGGATCACCTGGGCTGCGGATCACCTGGGCCGCGGACTACTCCGGCGGGCCGAAGTCCACGGTGATGGCCAGGCGGCCGGCCCCGCAGCGGTTCGGCGTCGGCGACGGGCCGGGCAGCGGATGACTGTGTGCGGCCGCCTTGAGCCAGGCCCGGTCGCCCGGCTCGCCCTTGGCCATCCCGTCGGCGGTGAAGCGGGCGACCCGCGGTGCCGCGACGCTGGTGCCGGCCAGGCGGACCATCGAGCCGCTGCGCGACCCGGCGCTCAACACGCCGAACAGCACCGGGCTGTCGTCGCTCTGCGCAGCGACGTCGGGACCCTCTCGGCTCGCCGTCGGTCCGGCGGCCGAGTAGTCGGACATCAGGCTGTTGCTGCGGGTGAAGCCGCCGATCACCAGCGGCGACTCGCCGGTCGCGATGCCGCTGAGGGTGCCGGCGCGCCGGACCGGACAGTCGGTGCCCGGCGGGTCGACGGCCAGCGGGGCGCCGTACTCGTCGAAGCGCACGTAGCAGGCGTTGTCGAAGTAGGACTGCCGGCCGTATGGCGGGAAGCCGGGCAGGGAATCGTCCCGCCGGACCCAGACCTCGACGGCCTCTCCGGGCGCGATCCGGCGCTTCTCGATGTCGACGCGCCACAGGCCGGCCGGCGCCAGGTCGGCGGCCCGCTGCAGGCTGTTCGTCGGGTTGACGCTGAGCACGATCACCCCGCGCGACGCCGGTCCGGCTTCCTGTCCGCACGACAGCCGGCCGATCTCGTTGCCATCGCGGTCGACCAGCGAGACGGAGTCGTGCGAATTCGCGCGGACCGGCGGGCTCTGCGGGCCGTTCGGCGGGGTGACCCTGACGTCGACATAGTTCGGCGCGCCGTGGCCGCCGCGGCCCGGCATCCACATCTCGACGAAGCTGGCGGTCCGGTCGTCCGGAACCATCCGCAGCTCGAGGGTGACGAAGTCGGTCTTCGCGAAGTCGGCGACGGCGTGGGTGCGGGACAGGTTGCCGTTGCCGGCCGGCAGCACCATGCGGCGGGTCTGCGGCTGCGGGCCGGACACCAGCCGCTGGATCAGCCGCTCGATCCGGCCGGTGCCGTCGTGCGGTCCGTCCAGCGTGCCGTAGCTGAAGTTGTAGACCACCGGCGGCCGCTTGCCGTCCGGCGTCCGGAACCGCAGCGCCTCCTTGTCCAGGCGCTTCAGCGCCAGCAGCAGGCTCGGATACAGGTTCTGGCCGGAGGTGTCCTGGGTGGTGCGCGGCGGCAGGGAGGCGAACAGGATCGGACGGGTCTGCGGGGCCGAGCCGATCTCGTAGCCGGCCGCCAGCCCGGCGACGTGGGTCCCGTGCGACCGCCGCAGGGCGACCGACGAGAAGCTGCCGCCGAAGAACTCGAACAGGCCGGCCCGGCTGTAGAACGCATCCTCGTCGAGCAGCCCGAGCGTCGTGCACTCCGACAGGAGATGGTCGATACGCGCCTTGTCGATCGCCAGCCCCTGGGTCTCGTGCCGGTGGTGTCTTCCGGGGCCGTGCCCGTGCCCGTTCCCGGGTTCGGTCGCCATGATGTACGCGAGCTGGACCCGGCTCGACGTCAGGCCGTCCCGGAACAGGTTGTTGGCGAAGGCGATGCCGTCGTCGATCACGGCCATCACCACGGTGTGGTCCGGACAGGGGATCGGCGGGCCGACATGGTTCGGGTCGGGGGCGGGCTCCGGCTCGGTGCGCAGATGATCGCCGCGGACGATCCCGCCCAGACAGATCCACTCCACGCCCAGGTCGTTGCCGACGGTGTTCGCCAGCCGCAGCAGCGGCGCCCGCGCGAACAGCGTCACATGCTGCTCGGCGGGCACCGCGGCACGCTCGGCGGCGTCGTAGACGTTGGGAACGATGAGGTTGCCCGGACTGAGACGGTCGCTGCGGCGGATCAGCTCATCGATGCTGATCCCGCGCAGCCCGAGGATCGCCGACCACCAGAGCGATGCGATCGGCTCGGGATACGCCGTCGCGTCGCGACTGAGGCGGTAGTCCGTGATCGGGTCGATCACGTTCGAAGCGGCATTGGCCTGCCAGCCAAGTTCCATCGACGGCTCCTCCGGTTGTGCGACTGCGGATCGCGGGCGACGCGGTCAGCGGACGGGCTCTCGCCACTCGTCGAGGGCCTTCTCCCAGAGCCAGCGCAGGGCCGGGGACGGGGCGGTCGGGAACTTGGAATCGCCGGGCTCGCTGGTCGCCCACGGGTGCGACGGCTTGCCGGCGGACGGCGTCTGGCGGTCGTGCTCGACCTCGTACAGGGGGTGCCAGTCGAAGTCGTCGCCGGGATCGAAGTTCTCGCCGACGAAGGTCGCGTGGTTGGGGACGCAGGCGTCGGTGCGGCAGAGCTGGTGGATGAAGTCCGCCAGGGTCAGCCCGAGGACGGCGCCGGCCACGCTATCGACCGGGAAATGCACGCCGGCGACCGTGCGGTTGACCGCGATCCGCGCCGCCTGCCGCATCAGCATCTCACCCCACGAGCCGTGGGTGACCTTCGACTGCGGCGAGTGGGAGTCGCGCAGCAGCTTCCAGAGCAGCCGCCCCAGCAGGAACGCCTCGGTGGCGTGGCCGCTCGGCAGGGTGGGATGGGTCGGAGTCGGGATCATCGGCTGGACCTGCGGCGAGAACTGGACCGGGCGCTTGCATCCGAGGCCGAACTTGACCCGCATGTAGGCCATGTTGGTGAAGTGCAGGGCGACCGACAGGAACTCCAGGGTGTGCGGCGTCCGACCGGGATCCATGTAGAGCAGGGACCCGAAGAACGGGACCAGCGTCGTCGTCTGGGACAGGATCTCGGCGGTCCGGTCCTGCCGGAGGTCGGCATAGGCGGCGAGGTACTGCATCTGCTTCTCGAACTGCGGGATCGACGGCGCCGACAGCTTGACGAGCGGCGCGCGCTCGGTCCGTGGCGACGCCTTGCCGGGCTCGACCCAGCGCCACAGCTCGACGGTCGGGCCGTGGCTGCCTTCGGCGTTCAGGCTGAAGCTGACGCGGGAAGCGAGGTCGAACAGCAGGATGCTGTCGCGGACCACGGGGGCCATGCGGTCCAGGCCGGCCACGTCGTCTGGAAGGTTGCGCGGCAACGGCGGGTGGGTCTCGAGCGGCGCGCCGACGATGCCGTCGCGGTTGCTCAGGAGGGCGGCGGCGACCACCGGGCTCTCCGCGCCGCCGAAGCTGCCGAAGCTACCGAAACTGCCAAAGCTTCCGAAGCTTCCGAAGCTTCCAAAACTGCCGAAGCTCCCAAAGCTGCCGAAGCTGCCTTCAGGTGATGCACTCGGTTGAATCGGCATGGCTCGTCGGTCCTTTCATCATCGAATGGTGTCAGTCGGGGACGCCGGCGGCGCGCAGGTCCTCGGCGATGCGCCGGCCGATGTCGAAGTCGGCGCTGGGTGACGATTTCAGCCAGGTGCTGACGCGCAGCGAGGGCTGCAGGCGCAGCAGCTCGCGGACGGTGGCTCTCGCCTGATCCGGCTGCTCGAGGCGCATGTGCGCGACGGTCTTGATGCGCAGGGTGGAGGTGTGGGCGCGGTTGAAGCGCAGCGACTCGTTGGCGAGCTCGAGCGCGCGCTCGTGGTTCTCGCCCGACAGGTGCGCGCCGGCGGCCAGGGCCAGGAAGAAGAAGCGGTGCGGGTCGAGCGGCGCCAGGTGCAGCGCCCGCTCGGAATCCTGGATGGCCCGTTCGCCCTCGCCTCGAAACGCATACAGCGCGCCTCGCAGGAGCCGGCCGTTGGCGTCGTTGGGATTGGCCTCGAGGGCGGAGTCGTAGCGGTGCTCGGCCTCGTCGAGGCGGCGCAGCAGGTTGGTCAGGACGAAGCCCGTGCTGGTGAGGGCGAGGGAGTTCTCGGGCTCGATGTCGAGGGCGCGCCGCGCGCAGCCGAGGGCGGCTTCGGCATCGTCCTGCGGTGCGTGCGACCAGCCCTGCTGGACCCGCAGGACGTGCCAGCGCGCCATCCAGGCCAAGGGCGACGGATGGTTCGGGGAACGCTCGATCAGGGACGTCAGGAGGGTGCGGGACGCTTCGAAATCCGCCGGGGCCAGCCTATGCATCAGCCCGACCGCGCCGGCCAGGAGGCTGTACTTGCGAAGCGAGTCCAGTCGGCTGGTCTTGACGCGCCGGATCTCGTGCAGCGCGATCGACCG
>Ga0070728_10002600_pt1 | contig 21988 bp, 16 predicted proteins | sample tdDd471_FD_66723 | JGI IMG/M metagenome (GOLD analysis project Ga0070728, IMG submission 66723) | Marine sediment microbial communities from the Atlantic coast under amendment with organic carbon and nitrate - tdDd47.1 | ecosystem: Environmental > Aquatic > Marine > Coastal > Sediment | place... | reverse complement strand
TTAACAGCCAATTGCTCTACCAGCTGAGCTACAGGGGAATATTTTGTAGCAACAAGAAGGTTAATAACAAATAGACCCGTTCTCTGTCAATTAAAAATGTAGTTTTTATTTCTGAAAAAGAAAAAAAATTAAAAGTGTGTCGTAATGAGCTTCCAGGCGGCCCATTGCAGGCCCGCAGGGAAAAATATACTTTACATCAATCCCGACAGGGGTAAAGTGAACCGATAAAACGCCTCTGGAGCATGATAGATGGATCTAAACGCGAAAATACAGGAACTGGCAAAAGAGAAAAATGCCCTGATCCTTGCCCATAATTACCAGCCTGAAGAGATACAGGCTGCTGCTCATATAACCGGAGATTCCCTTGAGCTATCCCGGGTTGCCGCTGATAACGATGCGGATATAATTGTTTTCTGCGGCGTACACTTTATGGCCGAATCCGCATCGATTCTATCCCCTGAGAAAAAGGTATTGCTCCCCGAACCGACAGCCGGCTGCCCCATGGCTGACATGGCCGAACCAGAAGACCTGATCGAGATGAAGAAGAAGCATCCCGATGCCATGGTCATCACCTATATTAACTCATCAGCGGCCATTAAGGCGCTCTCTGATGTCATCTGCACATCTTCTAATGCTGTTGATATCGTCAAAAAGGTCGATACCCGGGAGATTATCTTTGTGCCTGACAGAAACCTGGGGCAGTATGCACAGCGCTTCACTGACAAGAAAATCATTCTCTGGAATGGGTTCTGTCCCACCCATGAGAAGTTTACTCCTGAGCAGCTGATAGAAATCAAAACGAAGCATCCTGACGGCCTGGTGGTTGTTCATCCCGAATGCCGCCCTGAGGTAATTGATATGGCCGATGAAGTCTTCTCTACCGGTAAAATGGTAAAATTTGTTCAGGAGACTAACGTTAAAAAAATCATCGTCGGTACCGAGAGTGACATGATTGTGAAGCTTCGGTCTGTGGCTCCCCATATCGAGTATATACCCGCGTCAGAACATTTCACCTGTCCAAACATGAAGAAAATTACCCTTGATAAAATATATAATTCTCTGCTAAATGAAGAAGCCGAAATTACCGTCAATAATGATGTACGGGAAGCGGCCAGGAAGGCTCTGGACCGTATGCTCGAATTATCCTGAAGTAGAGCAGGTATTACATGACTGAAGGCTTAACAACAGGTTCAGAAGATCCCAACGAGGTCCCCGTGGAAGAGGGGACCAACATTCTGCGGGAGAAGACCTTTACCCCTGAACTGCGCGAACTGGTTTCCAGAATCTCTAACAATGAAGATTCCGATACCGAAACCGCTGATATGGTTACCGGTATTAAAACCGCGTCACGAGGCCCTAATGAGCTGCTCCGTGATCTTCATCAGCTCTTCTACGAGGTTAAATTTTCCGAAGCTATCGACAGTACTCCGCCCACACTTCGCCAGATACGACAGATCCTTGAAACAGATGATTCTGAAAACCTTATGGCTATGAATGATATTTTGACAGCCCTGATTCCTGGATACGACGGCTTTGCGGTTTTCAGGCTTGATATTGACGCGGGGGCCTATGTTCCGGTTATGCAGAATCACGGCAGTGAAATTATTAACGGCCTCTCGATAGGGCTCCATGACAAACTTTTTGGTGAACTGCAGAAACCAGAAACGATAGTGTCGGCATCTGAACCTGAGAGTGCCCTGGCAAACGGGATGCTCTCCCGCTACCTTTCAGATAATGGGGGGAAGTCAGTAACCTTTGTCGCTCTGAACTATATATTTGATCAGGGGTCTCCAGAAGGGCCTCACGCAAAGGAAAGGGTCTCTACCGGGCACCTGGTGATGGCCCTGAGCTGTGATAGTGATTTTGCCGGGGAAAAGGGCATTCTTTCTATCTTGAAAAGGGAATGTATCTATCATCTCCTTCTGCTTTTTGCTGACTTCCAGTTCCCTGAAGAATCCTCCGGGGTGGCCATGGCTTCACTGCAGGAAATCATCAAAGAGCTTGAGGTGTTACGTCAGAGAACTTCAACCGGGCATGGAGGCATCATTCTTCTTATTCGGGGAGCTCCAGGAAAAGACCTCTATGCCGCCTTTTCCTTTTTAATGGTAAAGCTCCAGAGGCTTACCGGCGAAGAGTCTGTGGTAATCCGGATCTGGTCAGAAGTGGCACTCTGCATGGTTACTCCATCAGAAATACCGGTAATTGAGATCCTGATTAAAGAATTTAACAAAACCTTTGATAATACCTTTCATCTGAAGAGAATTGACGATAGAGATGTCCCGGGGATAGCCTTTCTTTTAGAAGACATCCTGACATAGTTTAACGGAAGAATTGCTGTAAAACACGAAAAAAGCCTAAGCGGGCTTGGTTTTCTGCCAAAATTGCTCCCCTCTGTTGAAAAAGGGTAGTATTATTAGTACTTTAAAACCTGAATATATGTTGTACCGGTCTTATGTAAAAAATAATGAAAAGATATATCCTAACAGCATTTCCGCTCATTATACTCATCCTGCTGCTTTGCGGTAGGGAAGTGAGAGCCTCTGGAACTATCGGTGTCTCCGGTGCTGATTTTCTGGAGATACCTGTGGGCAGTCGTGCCAGCGCCATGGGAGAGGCGTATACCGCGGCGACAAATGACGTCCATCTGCTCTATTATAATCCCGCAGGCATTGCAACTCTCAAGCATCCGATGCTCAGTGTACAGCATCAGGAGTTGATCCTTGATACTCGCCTTGATAATGTATCTTTTGCCTACCCGATATTTGACGGTTTTCTGGGGCTCTCTCATACCCTGTTCTGGGTTCCTCCTTTTACAAAGATCGATATAGACGGTAACGCGACGGGAGAGGCAAATTTTATCAACGGCGCCTTCACCGCAGGTTACGGCTACGACTTTAAATTTCTAAAAGTCGGCGGTTCGATGAAATATATCTACCAGATTATCGACGGGATGCAGACCCACTCAGTTGCCTTTGATCTTGGCATACTTAAGGGCTTTTATATGTTCTCACCCTTTGACGCCCCGGTACGAAATTTTTATGTAGGCATTTCATTTTTAAACCTGGGGAGCAACGCGGGTGGTGATCCTTTACCGAGACAGCTGCGTCTCGGTTTGGCCTACCAGCTGACACACTGGTTTACCTTTAATGTTGATTTTGTTGAAAGCATTATCGAAGGCTCTGATCTTTATGATTTTATCTATGGACTTGATGAAGGTTTCAGGGTCAATCTTGGAGCGGAAGTATCATACCTTGATATTATTTCTCTTCGGGCAGGATGGCGCCTCAATGACGGGGGCATGTTTTCTGTTGGTATCGGTTTTAACTATGCCATTCAAAATGTATCTTTTATTATTGATACAGCGTACTCCGATTCAGGGATTTTTGGGCCCAATTATTCGATAAATCTCTCTTTCAGGCTGATCCCGAAAATTGTTACCTATGAAGACAGGGTCGAGGCAACCAGGCATTATCGAACCGGCTTGAAGTATTATGTAGCCAATGATATCGATGCGGCATTAAAAGAATTTAAGCTTACCCGGGACTACGATCCCTATTTTAAGAATATTGATCATAAAATTAAAGACCTTCAGGAAATTAGAGGCCTGATGGATGAAAACAGGCGGTTAGATGAGGAACTCAAGAAAATCCAATAATATAAGAGACATCAGGATTACGCCTGATTTCTGCCCCCGCGCCGCAGGTTCTCTTCTCTTCGAAATGGGTAATACCCGCATAATCTGCGCTGCGTCTCTTTCTGAAGATGTACCTGACCACGCGGCTTCCCGTGGAAAGGGCTGGCTCACAGCAGAGTATTCCATGCTTCCCTATTCGACCAGTCCACGAACCGGACGTCCCCTGATGAAAAAGGATGGAAGGTCTGTTGAAATTCAGAGGCTTATCGGCCGTTCACTCCGGGGTATTGTAGACCTTGAAACGCTTGCAGGCTACAGCATTACCATTGACTGTGATGTTCTTCAGGCCGACGGAGGCACCCGAACCGCGTCAATATCCGGGGGATTTATCGCCCTGAAAATGTGCATTGAGAAAATGCTTGCGGATAAACTTCTTACTGAAAATCCAATAAAGACAAATGTCGCAGCTGTTTCCGTGGGAATCATTGACGGAGAAACAATGCTTGATCTCGACTATGCTGAAGATTCAAGGGCCGACGTTGACATGAATGTTGTAATGGACGGTACAGGCAGCTTTATCGAAGTCCAGGGAACCGGTGAGGGGAGTACCTTCTCCCGGGAAGAAATGGACAGTATTATAGACCTGGCTGCTCAGGGGATAAAAGATATTATCGAGATTCAAAACCGTTACTAGCCTTTTTCTCCCTGGGGGATACCTGACTCCTGTAACCTTAAAAGCGACGATGCGTTTCGTCGCTTTTGGGACATCGTTGTCTTTAGGTGGATTTCTGGAGCAGAGGCGGGGTGAGGGGAAGTTAAGGAACATATTTCAAGCTTTCTCTTCAGGCAATTTATTATTCTTCCGATATATAAAATAGAAGAATTATGTCGGAAGAGATATATGAAAAAAACATTTAGTATTTTATTATTCTTTCTCCTTATGCCGGTGCTCCTATGGGGACAGTCGAAAAACATTGTTGGTATTGATACCCCTTCAGCTTTCACTATCGGCAGGGGAACCTATCATGTTTCAATGCTTGGCTATGAAGGGGGCGGCATTGAGCTGAAGACCCTTATCGGCCTTCATGATAATCTTTATCTTGGGGTCTCTCTTGATTTTCAGAATGCCATCGGAACTGAAGACCCGAAGCCGAATATACCCGGAGTCATTGCCCGGATAAAGTTCACTGACGGCTGGGAATCGTGGCCCATTTCCGTTGCCCTCGGCTATGATTCATTTTTTATCGGCCGTCAGGGAATCGCGGGAAATGCTGATAATGACTATAATCAGATGATCTACGGACCGTATCTCGCGGTAACGAAACCGATATATCTCCTCGGGGGTGAACAGTACATGAGCTTTGGGGTTCGTGTTCCTGTGCAGCCCTATGCTGAAGGAAATGACACTTCCTACTTTTTTGCTCTTGATATTCCTCTGGGCAGTTTTTTTCGTGTTAAGGGGGAAGTTGAAAGGATCTACTGGAACCTGAGAGATTCCGATGACTGGCTTTTTAACTTCGGGTTCAGGTATACCTACATGGACGCTCTCAGTCTTGAGCTTGACTTCCTTTACCAACCGGGTGAAACTATGAGCCGGATTGTTCGCATTGAATACCGCAACCGTTTCTAAGGCTCTCTTAAGCCTTCTTCTGCTTCTTTTTACTGCCCCCGGTGTCAACGGGGGGCTCTACCGTGTCTGCAGCCTCAAGATAGTCAACTCTTCAGGGACGTCTGTTTCGGCTGAAGTAGAAATTGCAGACTCCTGGCAGCAGCGTCAACACGGCCTGATGTTCAGGAGAGTCCTTGACAAAAACAGGGGTATGCTGTTTATATTCCCTGACTCAAGGCGTCGAAGCTTCTGGATGAAAAATACCCATGTTCCTCTTTCCATTGCCTACATTGATGAAAAGGGAGCGATACTGCGTATTCTTGATATGAAGCCCCTTGATATCTCGATTACTTATGATTCGGGGCAACCGGCGCGTTATGCCCTTGAAATGAACCGGGGGTGGTTTCGCAAAAATAAAATACGAAAGGGCTGTAGAGTTTTACTGAATGGATGCATCGGTCAATAGAATAACCTCTTCAAAGGATGAACGCTCCCTTCTCATTGCTGTGCGCATGCAGAAAACCACAAAGGCTGCGGTCGAGTACTCCCTCGAAGAATTGAAGCTTCTTGTGAAAACCGCCGGGGGCGTTATCGTTGATTCGATGACGGTGAATCGAGAGCGTATTGATCCTGCCTATATCATTGGCAAGGGTTATATCCCGAAGATTCAGGAAATTATAAAAGAAAAAAAGTTGAAGCTGATTGTTTTTGACATGAACAATATTCGTCCCGCCCAGATACGCAATCTTGAAGATGTTTTAAAATGCCGGGTCGTGGGACGGAATGAAGTAATACTAGATATTTTTGCCCGCAGGGCGCGCAGCGCCGAAGCGAAGATACAGGTTGAGCTTGCTCAGCTGAAATATATTCTTCCCCGTCTGAAGGGCCTCGGGGGCGTGCTATCCCGTCTCGGTGGCGGTATCGGCACCAGGGGGCCCGGTGAAAAAATGCTGGAAACGGACCGGCGCCATATTCTGCGGCGGATAACTTCCCTCAAACAAAAACTTGAAAAACATCAGGCCCATCGGGCTCGAACCCGAAGCAGCAGGCGCAGCGAGTATCTGGGGGCCGTTGTGGGGTATACCAACGCGGGAAAGTCAACTTTTATCAACCTTCTCGCCCGGGATGACCTTTTTGTTGAAAACAGGCTTTTCGCCACTCTTGATTCTTATACAAGGGAGGTCTATCTCGCCGAGGGGGAAAAGACTCTTCTCACTGATACAGTCGGGTTTATCCGTAATCTTCCTGCTAATCTTATCGAGTCCTTCCGGTCAACCCTCGAGGATATTCAGAATGCTGATTACATTATCCACGTTGTGGAAATTACCGCCCTTGATATGGAAGTAAACATGGCAACGGTAGACCAGGAGCTTAACGAGCTTGATTGCTATAAAAAACCGACTATTCTTTTTTTCAATAAAGCGGATCTCCTCGCTGATGATGCCCGTTTGAACCTCGTCGCTCTCCAGTGGCCTGACGCGGTCATCGGATCGGCCCGGGAAGGCACGGGCATTGATGAGCTGAAGGCGCGTATCATCGAATTAAAGAATTCTCCCGTAGAGAGCCGGGAAGAAACTTCTCTGGAAGATGATGAGGGGCCTGGTTTCTGGGGCCCCTGAGGGCTTAAGGCTTTAACTTCCTTATCAATTATTGGAAAAGGAAGTTAAGGTGTAACGTTTTTGTACAGAGAGACACTAAATGTAGAGGCAGAAAATAATACCTTCCTTTCAAAAAATAGTGGTTGATAAATTCTTTGCCGCACATCAGATTGTTTAATTTACATGACATAATATTTTTACAGACTATTTAATTTAAATTCAGGTATATAACATGATAGATAAAGTAATAAGTATATTCTTCGGCAGCAAGCATGAACGGGACATCAAAAAGCTGAAGCCCCTTGTTGCAAAGATTAATAACCTTGAACCTGACATGCAGAAGCTCACCAATGAAGAAATGCGGGCGAAAACCGAAGAATTCAGAAACCGCCACCAGAAGGGTGAAACCCTCGATGAACTGCTCCCTGAAGCCTTTGCCCTGGTCCGCGAGGCGGGAATTCGGGCCCTCGGGATGCGGCATTTTGATGTGCAGCTTATGGGGGGCATCGTTCTTCACCAGGGAAGAATTTCTGAAATGAAAACCGGTGAGGGTAAGACCCTTGTGGCAACTCTTCCGGTTTACCTGAATGCAATTTCGGGAAAGGGTGTGCATGTTGTTACCGTCAATGATTACCTGGCCCGCCGTGACTCCCAGTGGATGGGTACAATTTACAAATTTCTCGGTCTGTCCGTTGGTGTTATTCTTCACGATATGGACCAGGAAGAGCGTCAGAAGGCCTACGGGTCAGATATCACCTATGGTACCAACAATGAGTTCGGCTTTGATTACCTTCGGGACAATATGGTCGAGCATCTCTCACTCCGGGCCCAGGGAAACCTGAATTACTGTATTGTTGATGAGGTCGACTCTATTCTTGTTGATGAGGCCAGGACTCCCCTGATTATCTCCGGATCTACCGAAGAATCTACGAAGAAATATTACCTGATTAATAAGATCATTCCGAGCCTGAAAGAAGAGGAAGACTACGAAGTTAATGAAAAAGATAAAAATGTAACCCTGACTGAAAATGGTGTAAAACGGGTTGAAAAGCTGCTGAAGGTTGATAATCTATATGACAGCAGAAATATAGAAATTGTCCACCATGTCAGCCAGGCTCTCAAGGCTCACACCCTTTTTCAGCGCGATGTTGACTATACCGTTAAGGATGGCGAAGTACTGATTGTTGATGAGTTTACCGGCCGGCTTATGCCGGGGCGACGGTACTCTGACGGTCTTCACCAGGCCCTTGAAGCCAAGGAATCAGTAACCATTGCCCGGGAAAGTCAGACCCTTGCATCGGTAACCTTTCAGAATTTTTTCAGGATGTATAATAAACTCTCCGGTATGACTGGTACTGCTGATACCGAAGCGGTTGAATTTAGAAAGATTTATAATCTCGATGTTGTTGTGATTCCTACCAACCAGCCGATGGTGCGGAAAGATCAACCTGATCGGGTCTATCGTACTGAAAATGAAAAAGTCAATGCCATTGTCGATGAAATTGTTGAGCTCTCCGCCAAGGGGCAGCCGATACTGGTTGGTACTATTTCTATTGAAAAATCAGAATCAATTTCCAACTCTTTGAAGTCAAGGGGCATCATACACAATGTTCTTAACGCCAAGTTTCATGAAAAGGAAGCCCAGATTGTAGCAGAAGCGGGCCGCCCGGGACAGGTAACCATTGCAACCAATATGGCCGGTCGTGGTACTGACATCGTTCTGGGAGGAAAAAAGGAGTTCATGGATGAGCTTGAAGAGCATGTTCCTGTTCACGAAACCGAGACCTGGGTAGAGTTTAAAGTCGCGGTCATCGCATCAGATTATGATACCGCTGAAAAAATTGTTGAAAAAATGCAGGGACAGGATAAGCACCGGGGAAAAAATATAGTCCGCCTTGGAAGCGAATGGATAAAGAATCACGAAATTGTAGTAAAGGCCGGGGGCCTTCATATCCTTGGTACTGAACGGCATGAATCGCGGCGGATTGACAACCAGTTGAGAGGACGTTCAGGACGGCAGGGAGATGCGGGTTCATCGCGTTTTTACCTCTCCCTTGAAGATGATCTCATGCGGCTTTTTGCCAGTGAGCGAATTTCAAAAATTATGCAGCGCCTCGGCATGGAAGAAGGCCAGGAGATTGAAAGCCCCATGGTCTCCAAAGCGATCGCAAATGCTCAGAAAAGGGTAGAGGGACGAAACTTTGAGATGAGAAAGCATCTTCTTGAGTATGATGATGTTATGAATACTCAGCGGGAATATATTTACGGTGAAAGGAATGAAATTCTTGAAGGTGAGGATATCTCTCATAAGATCAAAGATTACATCGCAGATATCGTTGAGTCAATGCTGGTATCCTTTACCGGCGGCGGCGGGCACCCTGAAGAATGGGATCTTGAAGGAATTCAGTCATGGCTTAGTTCAAAATTTATGATTGAAATTGATTATGAAAAGGTTGACCCCTATAAAATTTCTTACTCTGAATTTGAAGAAGGGATTGTCGATGAAGTAGCAGCTGCCTATCTTGAGAAAGAGGAAAAAACCGGTACCGAGGATATGCGTACCCTTGAGCGGCTCATAACCCTGCAGGTTATAGATACCAAATGGCGTGACCACCTGCTGAATATGGATCAGCTTCGTGACGGTATCTGGACTGTCGGTTATGGCGAAAAGAACCCCCTGGTGGAGTACAAACTCGAGGGCTTTCAGCTTTTTAAAGAGATGCTTCTCGCCTTGAAAGAAGAAATTCTTGAATATATGATGAAAGTGGAAATCGAACATGTTGTCGAAGAAGAATACTTTGATTCTCGGGTGATCGGTGATGAGTATCACCCCGATGTCGAAGCCTTCGGCTCAGGAGGAATTCCTGTGGCAACGCAGCCGGTTAAAAAGAAAAAGGCCGGTGATAAAAAAGTAAATGCCACGGTAAGCTCCGGCGGCGTAAAGCGAAAGAAAACCAGAAGAAGCCGCGGTAGATAATTATGGGAAAAACATTAATGAAAAGCATCTCCGGTATCAGGGGAATCGTCGGCGATTCCATGACTCCTGAACTGGTAATTGAAGTGGCCCGGGGCTTTGCCCGGTATACGAAAAAAGGGACTATTGTCGTGGGGCGGGACAGCAGGCCGACCGGAAAAGTAATCAGTGACATGCTTTCTTCGGCCCTTACCATGGCCGGTTGTGATGTTGTGGAAATCGGTATTGTACCGACTCCTACTGTTCAGCTTATGGTTGAAGAACTCGAGGCGGCGGGAGGTATTGTTATTTCCGCGTCACATAATCCAATAGAGTGGAATGCCTTTAAGCTTATCAACGGCAATGGAACCTTTCTCAATGGAAAAGAGATAAAGCGGTTTTTTGCCTTTATGGATCAGGAAGGGAAGTATGAAAAATGGTCTGGTATCGGAACCATAACTTCCAGCGATACCGCCTTTGCCCTTCATATAAAAAAGGTACTCGACGTTATAAATGTACCCCGAATCAAAAAGAAAAAATTTACCGTTGTTCTCGATTCTGTAAATGCCGCCGGAAGCCTTATCACACCGGAGCTGTTAAAGAAGCTTGGATGCCGGGTGATTCCTTTATATTGTACCATTGACGGAACCTTTCCCCGGGGCTCAGAGCCGGTTCCTGCAAATCTTACTGATCTTGCGGCAGCAGTGAAAAAGCATAAGGCTGACATAGGCTTTGCCCAGGATCCTGATGCTGACCGTCTTGCCATTGTTGACGAAAAGGGACGTCCCATCGGGGAAGAAATGACCATTTCACTGGTTGCCGATCATATGCTGAAGAGTGAAGTGGGACAGGTCATTGTTAATCTTTCCACGACCCGGACCGTTGAAGACGTTGCGGCCCGCTACGGGGCACCCTTTAGGCGCGCCATGGTAGGAGAGATCAACGTTGTTGATGAAATGAGAAAAAAGGGGGCCCGCATTGGAGGTGAAGGAAATGGGGGAGTCATCTCGCCTGAAGTTCACCTGGGACGGGACAGCCTGGCGGGCATTGGCTATATTCTTGATATGATGGCCGACAGGAAAAAGACCCTTTCTGAACTGGTCTCAGATCTTCCTGAGTATTACATGATAAAAGGGAAGGTACGGATTTCAGAAAAGATCGACAGCAGCGCGGTAATAGACAAAATAAAAAAAGAGTTTCTGAGTGAGAAGTGCGATAGCCGGGATGGTTTGCGGATTGATTTTAAAAAGCATGAAGATTTTGCCGGGGGCTGGGTTCACCTTCGGTCTTCAAATACTGAACCGATATTCAGGATTATCGCAGAAGGAAAAACCGAAAAGCAGGTTAATAAAATATACCGCTTTTTTGCCTCTCTTTTCTAAAGGGAATGGCTGCCTGAATCAGGCTGTTCCTGGGTAATTCTTGGTAGTTCGATATAAAAGGTTGTTCCTTGCATATATGTTGACTCGAACCATATGGTGCCGCCGTGGTTTTCGCTTACGAATCTGCTTACCTCGTAGAGCCCTATACCTGATCCGGAAATAGTTTTGTATGATGATTTTGTCGTATAATAAGGGGCAAAAACCTTTTGCTGATCCTCTTCCGGGATACCGATTCCATTGTCAAAAATTACAATTCGGCTTACGCTTTCATCCTGTATCAGCTTTATCTGAATTTCAGGTTTGAATTCTTTTCTCTCTTTTTCTGAAAGCTTAAAGAGTCGTTTTTCTTCTATTGCCTCGTAGGCATTATCAAGAATATTAAATATTGATTCAAGAAGCTGGGTCATTTTTCCATATATGATATTAGATGCTCCCACGACTTCAAGTTTAATGGGGAAATCCTCAATTTCGTGTTTGACCTGGGCAAGATCAATTGCCGCATTAATCAGTTCATCAAAAAATATTTCTGAGGTGTCATCATCCCGCCGTGTCAGGTTCGCGTAATTGAGAACCCCTTTAATAACGCCGTTGGTTCGTTTGACATTATCAAGAAGCTGGTCTTTGATTTCCCTGAGAGTAGTAATGAGATCCTTAAGTGAATCATTCTCTTCAATTACCCCGGGATCATTGGTCTCAAATCGTTTCAGGTGCATATCCATTTCAGTTGCAGTCAGAGAAAAATGATTCAGCCGGTTGTTGATCTGATGGGCAACTCCTTCCGCCATACCGCCGATGAAGGCGCTTTTTTCTGTTTGAAAAAGGCGCTCCTGGACACGTTCTCTTTCTTCAAAGTAGAGACAGTTTTCTATGGCCAGGGCAGACTGGTGAGCAATTATTTCAAATGTAGCTATATCGTCCCGGGTATAAAATGATTTATCAAATTTTCCACCCATAATAATAAAAGCAAGGAGCTTCTCGTCTAGAAAGGCGGGCACAATCAATTGAGCGGGTGTTACTGTTTTTTCCTGGATAGCAGAGGGTATTTCATTATATGTCAGTACGCGCCTGGTTTCCTTCAGTAGTTTTAATAATGTATCATCTTTTTGAAGAGAAAAATTTGCAGGAAAATTATTCTCCCCTTTGATGAAATGAAGACGGTAACGTCCAGAATCTTTTTCACCGAGGAAAAAACCCGCATACTCAACATTGATTTGATACTTCACTCCATAGATAATAATGCGGATTATTTTTTCCAGATCCCTTTCGCGAAGAAATTCCCGGGAGGCCTGAAGAAACATGTTCTGGTAGTTCCGCTGGTTGGCGAGAAGTACATCTTCTGCCTTGCGTTGGAGAAACTGGTAGATGATCGGTCCGACTGTTGCAAGGACAAAAAGGAGCATGAAAATTTTAAAAGTGTATCCGTATTTGTAGCCGAGAAGCAGGGGCAGCCCGAGAATAAAAGTATAGAGAAACAGAAAGATTCCAGCCCGGGTGAGGACAATCTTAATATCCATAAGTCTGAATTTTATAATGGCATATGCTGAAACCAGAACATACAAGCTTATAAGAATAGTGGCATAGGGGGGGAAGTTTATTCCATACCACATGGGCCAGTTTGATGCACCGCCGATGAAGGCAATCGCAAGAGCAAGAGCAAGGTATTTAATTTGCTCGCGATAAAAGCCCTTTGCTGAGTGCAGGGAGTGAAGAAGCCATCCATAGCCATTGATTCCCTGCCACCACCAGAATGCCAGGAATACATGGAAAAAAATTGTCGGGTTTGGCCAGAAGCCGAGATTGTGACGCGGTTCCAGATCGGTATAAAGCATTGAGTTAAAGTTAAGTAGTATAAAAAAAGCACTTATGGCATAGTAAATAATGATTTCAAGTTTTTTACGTTTGTCAATACCGACAAATACATATACAAAATGAAGAAACATTGTATTGATGAGGATAATACCAAAAACCAGTATTTTAAACCAGAAACCGGCGCTTTGCTGGTCAGGTGACATCTGCCACAGAAGATAGGCAAGACTGAAAACCGCAATCCCCATATTAGCGAGAAATGTAGTATATCTGAGCCGCTTGTCAGGTATCTTTATAAGGAGAGCAACACCCAGAATAGTGCTGGTAATAAAATTTACCAGCCCTGTTATGCCAAGAAAAGACATTGGATTCTAAGTTAACCCCTTTTCTATATTTAAAAAGAATATAATATTTGTAGTACTTTCTCTTTCCACCGTCAAGGTATAATTTGTGATTCCAGAAGCCTTTACCAGTGCTACCACTTCCTCTTCATCTCTCAGGTAAAAGGTCCAGTCAGCCCACCAGTCAGGGGTGAGGGGAAGATAGTTTTTTGAATCTTTATGAGCAATGATAAGTTTACCGCCGGGATTAAGGAGATCGTAAAAGAATTTAATCTGGTCACTGAGGGCATCAGCGGGGATGTAGTCAGCAAGGCCTATTGAATAAACCAGATCCTGTCCGGAAAGTCGTTTCGAATGTGTAACAGGATCTTTTAGATAATCATACACACTGTTGTTGATATAGTTGAAGTGTACGTTATGTGCAATATCAGCAAGATGGCCATCAGAAAAAATGAGCGCTTCTTTTGATTTATCGATAAGGTTAAAGGTTATCGGTTCTGATAAGTTGAAACTTTCCTCTGTGAAGATTTCCCGCAGTTCTCTTGATGCCCCACAGGCGATATTGAGTATGCTTGCAGGTTTGTTTGAATGTTCTTGCAGAAAGGATGTTAGTCTTTTTTTCATCCAGTCTTTTCTGCTTCTTACCGCCCTGGCGTAATCATCTTCCAGGAAAACCATGTCAGCGCAGTAACCGAGTTTTTTAGAAGTGGGGACATTGTTATAGATGAATTCGAGAAGCTCATGGTCGCCAGGATAACCTCCCGGTTTTTCAAGGGCATGTCTCACCGCATCAGAAGAAAGTCCAAAAGGGGCCCCCACAACCCGAAAAATTGCCTTGAGCTCTTTGGCTAGTGTTTCATCTTCAAGCTTTTTTTCCAGTTCTCTTCCTTTCTCTAATACCGCTGCAGTAGATTCAATACTCATTTTTGAAGCCTCTTCATAAGACAGGTTCCCGGCTTCGAGGACTTCTTTCATTTCTTGTATATAAACAAAGTAGGGAGTGACTTCATTTTTCCAGAACTTTTCTATCAACTGTTGCTTGTCAGAATTTTGAATGTTTCCCAGAAGGGGAGAAATTTTATCAGCAAATGAGTTATACAGCTGAGGATTTTTCGTTTTAGTCATAGTCAGCGCTCCAGAACAGTTTTTATCTATTTTTTGTCACTATTGCTGAAGAATTATATAAAGCAATAATAAAATTATACTGACTGACCTGTTTTTATTGTCACATTAGGAAATCCATAATCCATCGGGCCAGTCCGATGCAGAGAAGAATAGCGCCTTCTGGCCTTGAGAGCCGCCACCCGGTTCTCAGCATAAAAATCACCAGTATGACCATACCACTGAGCATCAGCAGTGAGCTGTAGGCATTCGGGTTTATAGTCATTGGATTGATAGTGCCTGCGAGCCCGAGAACTCCCAGGATATTAAAAAGGTCGCTTCCTATAAGGTTACCGGCAGACATGCCGTGACGTCCCTTCATTACTGCGGCGAGGCTCGTTGCCATTTCCGGCGCTGATGTGCCGGCGGCAACTATTGTTACTCCGATAACCCATTCGGATATTCCCGCGGTTCGCGCCAGAAGGCTTGCGCTTGATACCAGGAGGTGACCGCCGGCGATGACAATAGCGATACTTGCCGGAAGCAGGATGACATCTTTCCAGGTTGCCTCTTCATGAAGGATTTCCTCATCTTCAAGGGACTCTTTATTTATAAACAGAAAAATCAGGTATGCTGCCAGAATCGACATGAGAATTATACCCTCGTAACGGGCCAGCTGGTTGTCATAGAAAAAGAAGAGCAGTAGAAAGGTAACCAGAATCATGAAAATACCGTCGCGGTACACGAGCTTTCTATCAGATTTTATTGCTTTGAAGATGGCAACAGTACCGAGGATAAAACCGAGATTAAAGATATTCGATCCTACAATGTTACCGACAGATATATCGGCCTGTTTATTAAGGGCGGCGTTTATTGTGACGGCAAATTCTGGAGCTGATGTTCCAAAGGCGACAACCGTGAGTCCTATTACAAGGTCAGAAACCCCGAATTTTTCAGCAATACGGCTTGCTGATTCAACAAGCGCTCCCGCTCCCTTCCATAAAAAGAGTATTGAAATAATGAGAATGAAGGTGTTTGCTGTTAAATTCCCAGGTACTGATGCGAATAGTTCCATTAGATTTTTTCCATTTTTTTTGTTTCAAGAGATTTGTAGGCCCCTTCTATCAACTTCATTTCCATGGCGATACGGTCCATGGAGGGAGACCAGGGCCGGTCAGCAATATGATCTTCAATAAAGGACCGATGCATCGCCTTGAAGCCGAGGAAATCAAAAAAGTTAGTAAAAGAAAATCTTCTTTTTTTGCCGTAGAGGGACGTGTAGAGTCCGTTGCTTTCAAAGGTTATAACGCCCTCAGTGCCGAATATTTTTGAATGGGACATGCCCTTGAGGGGATTGGGAATTCTCCATGAATGGGTCAGTTTGGCGGCCACGCCGTTTTCCATTTCGGTCATCACGATGAGAGAATCCTCAAAGGGTACTGTTGTTTCATAGGCAACGTTCGGTTTTACGGCAATTGTCCTGAGGGGATTACTTCCAGCGAGGGAAACAAGTATATTGATCCAGTGACAGCCCCCTTCGAGCAGGGCACCGCCGCCCATAAGTTCAGGGTCGGTTCGCCAGCCGGTGATGGTATCCCGGTTTGTTTTATTTAATTCTACAAACAGCACTTCACCGATTTGTCCTTCTTCAATGTATCTGCGGATTTTTTGGAGAAAGGGCTTGTACATGTAATTTTCCGCCACAGTGCACCTGACGCGGTTAGCCTTAACTTCCTTCATCAATGAGGCGAGTTCTTTGCTGTTCCGGGTTACCGGTTTTTCAAGGATGAGATCTTTTTTGCCCCGTGCGGCCATGATTCCGATTTCAGAGTGGTAGGCATGGGGGGTAGTGATAAAGGCAATCTTAAAGTCTTCTGATGCTGCTGCCTCTTCATATGAGCCGAAGAAGCCGTTTCCTTTATGGATTTTAGTAAACTCTTCTGCTTTTGATCCATCCCTGCTGGCAAAATAGAGGGGGATGTCTTTATACAGTCCCTTTATGATTTTTGCGTGCCGTGAAGCTATATCACCGCAGCCGAAAAAGCAGATACCTGGCAATGTTTTTTTCATTTTTTATTTCCCGAAGAAGACCTCATGTCGAGGCGGATTAATATTTTATTTTTGCAGGTTTTCCCTGCGACACAATAGAATAGTTAAAAGAGTACCCTGAAGGCAAAAAGTTTCTCTTAAACATAACTACATTTAATCTTTTTTTATAAGCAGTGTCAACAAAAGAGCTGTCAAGGCAATTAAAATTATTGACCCAAAGAATACTCCCTGAAGGTTCCAGAAGGTATAACAGAGTCCGAGAATAAAGGGACCCGTTGTTTGCCCGAACCTGAGAACTGTTGAGTTAAATGCCATAAAAATTCCCCGATATTCTGTGGGGGCGTATTCTGATATCATGGTCTGAACGACAGGAATATTAATACCATTGGCGAATCCGTACAAAATGGCCGGCAGAAACATGAGAGCATAGCTGCGTATCCAGACAGACAGCAGAAGCACCAGGGCGTAGAGAAAAAATGCCCCCAGAATCATATACTTCTTCGGCAGGTATGTATTGATTCGTCTCAGGTTAGAGCTGCCCAGGGCGGTTCCGATAGCGGCTGAGGATATAATGATGCCGATATTCAGAGGGTTTGAGTTGAAAAGAGATTCCAGAAAAAAAGGAAAAAAGGTCAGCACTGTCCCGTAGAGTAGAATAAAGGATGAGGCGGTCACAATAAAAAGGCCAAGAATATGCAGGGATTTCATATGCTTAAGGGCTTCTCTGAAATATGAGCTGATATGTTCTTTTGCATCTGGTTCCGGGTTATCGAGGACAAAGAGCACCATAAGACCTACCGGGATGGCCAGAAGGGGAAGAAAGAAGGGGTAATTCCACCCCAGCAGGGCTATGGCTCCGCCAAGGGCGGGATAAACCAATGTGCCGAAACTGAGGACTGTGGCATTATAGCCCATGGCAGCCATCCGGTCTTTGCCTGTGAAGAGGTCTCCGATGATTGTCTGATTAAGCGATGACAGGGCGGCGGCCCCGGTACCCTGGAGAAATCTGAAAAAGAGAAGAAACTGAAAGTTTTCGCTGAAGGCGCAGGCAGTGCCGGCAAAGGCAAAGAGAAAGAGTGACGGGACAAGAATATGTTTTCTCCCAAGACGGTCAGCCATGATTCCCATGAGGGGAGAAAGAAAAATCCCCGGGAGAGTGAAGTATATAATCAGTTGTGCGACTTCTTCTCTTGAAAGCCCCAGGCTTTTTGAAATACTCGGAAAAGCCGGTATAATTGTAGTTACTCCCATGACTGCAATCAGGGTAACTGAAAAGATTACATGAAGATTTTTGTTAAGAAGAATTTTTTCTTTTAGTGGCATCAGGTGTCTATATTTTCAGGTAATTGAGGCATTGAAGACTCGAACAGGCTCATTGTCAAGCAGTAGTTTGGATGGAATTCATATACCGTCCAGCCGGTAAGCAAAAAACTCTTGACATAATCGGTATATAGTGGTGTATATCCGTATGTAAAACGATAATAACGTACAAAAGACATGTGAGAGGTTTGCAATGTATGAAAAAAAACCATGGCTAAAATTTTACGGCGATGTTCCCCATGAAATTAAGATCCCTGAACTGAGTATGTATGAATGTGTTGCCCTTGCGGTTGCCGATTTTTATGATAAAACCGCCTATGATTTCATGGGAAGCAAGGTTACATATTTTGAGTTCAAAAAGCAGATAGATGAATGCGCTGATGCCCTTGTCGCCCTGGGCCTTAAAAAGGGCGATCGGGTCACAATATCAATGCCTACATCCCCTCCGGGGATAGTCTGCTTTTATGCGGTTAACAAGCTCGGGGCGATTGCCAGCATGATTCACCCCCTTTCTACTGAAAGTGAAATAGAATTCTACCTTAAGGTAAGCAAAAGTAAAATGGCGCTTACCATGGACATGTGGCTCGATACCTTCAAGCCCGCTGCCGAAAGAGCCGGTATTGAAAAACTGCTTATTTGTAAAATGCAGGACTACCTGCCGAAGCATCTCGCGGGTCTCTACTGGCTCAAGGCGGGAAGAAAGAATCCTTCGATCCCTCAGAATGACTCGATGATTGTTGACTGGAAAAAATTTGTAATGCAGACCGACCATCCGAGGGTTCTTCGCGCTGAGGTTGATTCACATGACCTGGCAGTGATTCTCTATAGCGGCGGCACAACCGGCATGCCGAAGGGAATCATGCTCTCAAATCGAAACTTTGTTGCCGAAGGTTTGATGTGCGCCAACTGGGTCGGCATGAATCCTGAAGTCTCAGATGTACTTGCCATGCTTCCGATTTTTCATGGATTCGGTCTTGGTGTCTGCGTTAATACGGTCCTGAGCAACGGTGGTAAAAGCATTCTTGTTCCCATGTTCGAAGCTGAAATGGCGGCGAAAATGATCAAGAAAAAGCCTAATTTCATAATCGGCGTACCGACCCTTTATGAGGCCCTCACTCAGAATGAAAAATTTCAAAACAGTGATCTCAGCTGTCTTTATGCATGCTTTAGCGGTGCTGATACCCTTTCCCGAAACACCAAGGAACGCTTTGAAGGGACTGTTGAAAGACAGGGAGGAAAGGATGTCAAGCTCCTCGAGGGGTACGGGTTGACTGAGGCCGTAACCGCTATCATGGCGATGCCCGTTGGAGAATATAGAGAAGGAAGTATAGGCATTCCCTTTCCCAACATGATGGCCAAAATTGTTGTTAAGGAAACAACTGAAGAGGCTCCTGTAGGCGAAGAAGGAGAAATATGCCTCTATGGACCTGCAGTCATGATGGGATACCTTGATCAGCCGGAAGAAACCGCGGCTGTTTTGAAAAAGCATGATGACGGCCTTGTCTGGCTTCATACCGGTGATATCGCGACCATGGATGCCGATGGCTTTTTCTACTTTAAACTGAGAGAGAAGCGGATGATTAAATCTTCCGGTATGAATGTCTATCCCGCCCAGGTGGAAGAGCAGCTCTTTAAGCATGAAGCGATTGCCGAGTGCTGTGTGATCGGCGTTCCTGATAAGCAGCAGGTTGAAAAGGTAAAGGCCTTTATCGCCTTAAAAGACGCCTCTATGGGAAGCCCTGAACTTGAAAAGGAAATTATCGACCATTGTCGAAAGGACCTCATTAAGTGGAGCTGTCCCCGGGAAATCGAATTTATTGATGAAATACCTAAAACGAAAGTAGGTAAAATTGCCTTCAACGAACTTGAGAAAATGGAAATCGAACGGCTCAGGGCTGAAGGAAAATATACCGGTGAAGAGGAAGCAGTAGCGGAAAGTTCCGTTGTTTCATAGCTGAAGCTGAGCATTGCGGGTCCTTATGGGCCTGCAATGCCCTTTTTTAGTCAGAATTTCTCTTTAAATCCAGAGGAGGGCCTCTCATGAAAGCTGTTCTTCCTTTTATAATCCTCTTTATTTTGCTGCCAGGAATCCTCATTGCCGGTGAGAAGGCAACCCTCCTTGAAACAGGACAGAAAAAATATTCTCCCCGTTGTGAAATTCTGGTAGATAAAGGGGGGAAGCTGACATTTGAAGATGCCAGGGAATCTTCGGGTTTTAGAAAAAGTGCTGCTAACAGTTTTGGGTTTACTCCTGACAGAATATGGGTCCGTTTTAAGTACCGCATCCCTGAAGAAGCCACTGAGAAATGGTATCTGGAAATAAGTTATCCCCAGCTTGACTGTATCGATCTCTGGCAAATAAAAGGGAAAAAGATTTCTCATCGACGGGCAGGGGATTCACTTCCTTTTGATAAAAGAGATATCAGGCATCATAATTTTATTCTTGCCCTTGATAACACGCCGGGGCTTCATACCTGCTACCTGCGGGTTGCCACTGAAAGTTCAATGACGATTCCCGTCTCACTGGTTACCCATAAGTATATTATAGAAGAACTCAATATTCAGAAGACCCTCTTTGGTATCTTTTACGGCATACTTATTATTATGATTCTCTACAACCTTCTTCTTTCTATCTCAATGAAAGATATTACCTATATCTGGTATGTTGTTTTTATTCTCTCGATGATGCTGGTCTCCCTTGCCCTGAATGGCTACGGCTTTCAATATATCTGGCCCGGGGCGGTATGGCTCAACAAGGTTGCTCCTTTTTCGGTTTTTATGGTTCTGGTCAGCATGACGATTTTCTCTTTTCTTTTTCTTGAAATTCATGAAAAATACCCAAAGGTTGAAATAATCTTTAAAATGATTGTTGTCTTTTCTCTCGGTGGACTGGTTCTGTCCTGGGTACTGCCGTACCGCATCATGATGATGCTCAGTGCCGCGTCTTTACTTCCCCCCATTGTCCTTATAATTTTTATTGCAGTCGTCGGCGTTAAAAGAGGAAACCGGCAGGCCTTTTTTTACATCATTGCCTTTTTTTCCCTGTTTGCCGGTTCCGTGGTGACGATTTTTCACCGCTTTGGAATTTTTTCAGCCAGCAGTTTTACCCTCTGGGGGTTTCAGATCGGCTGTTCTCTTACTATTGCCCTCCTGTCCCTGGGGCTTGCAGACCGGGTCAACAGACTGAAAAATAACCTGGCCCTTCTGAATGTGAACCTCGAAGACCGGGTCATCGATAGAACCAAAAGCCTTAAAGAGGCAAATGATATGATCAGGCGGGATATGAAGATTGCTTCGGCGGTGCAGGCAAACATGCTTCCCCAGGAAATTCCCTCCAGCGGACTTTATGATGTTGCATATATTTATGAACCCGTCTCTGAAGTCTCGGGAGATTTCTTTGATTTTTACAGTGATTCCCACGGACTGGCGGGTGTTGGGCTCTTTGATGTATCAGGCCACGGGATATCCTCGGGCCTCCTGACGCTGATGGCCCGCTCAATCATCACCAGGAACTTTCATGATAACCAGCAAAAACCCCTTGGTAACATTATGGAAAATATAAATCATGAACTGGTCCAGGAAATGCAGAATGTAGACCACTACATTACCGGTGTGCTCCTTCGCTTCAGGGAAGAGCGGATCGATTATGTAAATTCCGGACATCCTGATATTATCTATCACAACTGCTCGAGCGGTAAAACTGGAAAAATTGTCGACCGGGAAGGTAAGAGTATCAGCGGTCCCTTTCTCGGCCTTGAAATAATGAAAGGGGATTACCGTAATATTTCTTTCAGAATTGAAAAGGGAGATTGTCTCTTTCTTTATTCTGACTGCTTCATCGAATCCGTCAATGAAAGGGGAGAGCACTTCGATATAAAACGCCTCATGGAAACCCTCTGCGAGATCCCTGAGAGCGATGCAGAAACTGTTCTAAGTCGAATTATGGAGAAATTTTATGACTATGTCGGCGGGAGTGATAAGCTTACTGATGATTTGACTGCTATGGTTGTGAGAAGAATGTAGCTTTTTCCCTCACCCCCCGGCCCCCTCTCCCATTTATAAAAAGGCAAAGGAGAGGGGGAGAAAAGCGAGCTTTGACCTTGCCCACGAATCGTGGACATAGAGAACGCCCCATTTGAGTTCTTGTTCAAGCTGCCATCCCCATTTTTAGTGGAGGAACATACCCGTTTACTGA